>Ga0181417_1000298_pt1 | contig 16631 bp, 21 predicted proteins | sample 40SPOviralmetaG_FD_130142 | JGI IMG/M metagenome (GOLD analysis project Ga0181417, IMG submission 130142) | Marine viral communities from the oligotrophic San Pedro Time Series (SPOT) site, San Pedro Channel, CA, USA - 40 SPOT_SRF_2013-02-13 | ecosystem: Environmental > Aquatic > Marine > Strait...
AGACGACACGTATCATATCAAATTGATCGCTGATGACAAACCGGACATGTACTTGCATTACAACAAAGGTAAAGACCAGGTGATGACAGGTGCCAAACAAGAATGGAAATTCATCGACAAAAAACCTAAATATCTGCAACATGTTCAAACCGGCATGTATCTAGACGTGCAAGATGGTGTTGTGACCATGAGCAAGAAAATGTCAGAACTGGCCATATGTCCACAAAAATAAAAGAATACACAACGCATCTTTGTATCTTTATGGTCGTGAGAAAATACTGGCAACAAGACAAAGGTTTGAGTGCGCATCTGAATAAATAATCATAATGAAAGTTAACGTTATTGGATGTGGATTGAGTGGCGTGACTGCTGCTATATTACTCAAAGAGAAAGGTCATGACGTGGAGATATTCGAGTGTCGTGATCATATAGCTGGTAATTGTTTTGACAAGAAGAATGATGATGGTGTGACCGTGCATGAGTATGGTAGTCACATCTTTCACACCAACAACGAACGTGTGTGGGAGTTCTTGAACAGATACACCAAATTCAACGACTATCAACATCGTGTGCGTGCCAACACCAAAGAAGGTCAGATCAGCATACCGTTCAGCAAGAAAACTGCTGAACAGTTGGGACGAGACCTGGAACCACTGGAGATACAAGAGCTGTTGTTCAGAGAGTATTCAGAACGTCACTGGGGCATCCCATGGGAGGATCTGCCCAAGAGCATCAGCGGTCGTGTGCCCAACAAACGTGACGATCATGACGATCGTTATTTCACAGACAAGTTTCAAGGCATACCAGAACATGGATACACCGAGATGTTCAAAGCCATGCTGGAAGGTTTCACTGTGCATCTAGGCGTGAGCAAAGACGAGTACAAGAAACACAAATGTGACTTGACCGTGTACACAGGCAAGCCTGATGAGTATTATGACTTTGAGTATGGCAAGCTACCCTACAGATCTCTCATATTCGAACACAAGCGTGTGAAGCAAAACAAACAAGAGTACTCATGGGATCTGGGCAGCGTGATCAACGAGTGTAACACCAAGCCGTTCAACAGAAGCATGGACAGCAGCGTGTATCTGAACGAGACAGCTGAGTACACAACCATCACACGTGATCATCCTTGTGAGCATGATGACACAAACGAGGCCATATATCCCAAACCATTTGGTGAAGGACCAGACATATTCAACAAGTACAAGAAATTACAAAAAGCTGACAAGAGCACCATATTTCTAGGACGATTGGCCACATACAAATACCTGGACATGTGGATGGCTGTGGCACAGGTGCAGCAATATTTGAAAAAGGTTTGACACATTTCTCAACCGTGGTCTGAATAAATACTAGTACATGAGTAATCAGACAACAGTTCGCCCGCTGAGTTCGTACTACAGTACCAATCTCAATCCAATAGTCAGATCGTATCAGAAACTGGCCAGCCGGATCGCGCACACGTTGGGATATCCGCAGATCAACATCGAAGCACATCAGAATCAAGTGTACGAGAACATCGCCATCTCGTTGGAGATGTTCACCAAGTTCGCAGGATACACAGAAGAGTTACTCACGTTCAACTCTCGATTGTACAGACCTGGCAAAGGTCTTCGTATGGACGTGCTGTTCACCGCCACAGACCAATTGAGCGTACCTGAGACATACAACAGCCCGGATGATGACGAGATGGACGAACTGGACAAGAGCCTGTACGAGATTGGAGTGATGGAGATCGGCAATGACGCCAATCCATTCGTGATCGGAGGCGCGCCAAAGGATGATGAGATAAACAGTCAAGCTGTGCGTGACGACATCGAGGGCACCAAAGGTTGGGACACGTTGACTGACAGTTACCGCCGAGTGGTGGACATATTCGCTTTTGAAGAAGGCAGCAGCAGCGGTATCAACACGTTGTTCACACTGGAGCAAACTTTGGCACAGCAAACATATTTCAGTTACGCGTTAGGTAAATACGGTTTTGATCTTGTGAGCTGGTTCACGTTGAAGAACTGGCTGGACACCAGACGCAAATTGTTGTCACAAGACTACTACTATCGATTTGATGATCGTAGACAAACCATGTATCTCACACCAGAGCCTGGAGTGGGCAAAAGACGCACCCATTTCTACGGCATAGTTGGAGCGTATGTGGAACGTCCGGTGCATCAACTGATCAGTGAACCTTGGGTGTATCAATACGCGTTGGCGTTGACCAAGATCGTGATCGGTCGAATCAGAGGCAAGTACAGTGGCACCAATCTGTTCGGTGGAGGAGCTCCAAACTACAGCGAGCTGTTGAGTGAAGGAAACGCCGAGAAAGAGAAACTGGAGACCAGCTTGTACGAAGGTGTACCAGGTCTTGGAGATGGACAACCGCCGTTGTTCTTCGTAGGGTGATTTGCCACAAACATAAATGTATATTCATCCATGTACCAAAAACCGGTGGGACAAGTATTGAGTGGGCTTTGCAAAATAAAAAAGTACCAATTGAACAAAAGCATAAAACATCCAATGAGATTTGTGAGCTTCATCCTGTGGCGTGGGAACAATATTTTAAGTTCACAGTAGTCAGAAACCCATGGGACTGGTTAGTGTCTTGGTATTACTGGAGAAAGTTAGTAAAGAAAATGTCATTTAAAGAGTTTTTACTGAATTATAATTTATCAAAAAAATACGACTATCTACCAGATGTGATAAATTTTACAAATTATTTAACAATTGATGACAAGCTAGTGATGGACCGCACGTGTAGGTTCGAAAACTTACAGCATGACTTTCCGGTGGTGTGTGATGAATTAAACATCAATGCGACACTTCCACACAAAAATAAAACAAATCACAAACACTACACTGAATATTACGATGATGAGACACGAACGATCGTCGCAGAAAAATATGCAAAAGATATAGAGTATTTTGGATATCGATTCGGAGAGTAGGAGATGATAATATCACATAAACATAGGTTCATTTATATAAAATCAAATAAAACTGCTGGTACGTCTACCGAGATATTATTAGAAAAAATATGTGGAAAGGATGATATTGTCACTCCGATCACGGAAGGAGATTCTAAAACTCACACTGCACGAAACCACGAAAATAAATTTTATAATCACATGGGTTTACATAGTATTAAAAATAATATAAATGCTGATGTATTTAATTCATACTTCAAATTTGTAAATATCAGAAATCCGTATGACAGAGAGGTGAGTGGTTATTACTGGAAAACAAATCCAAATGAAATTTCTTTCAAAGATTATCTTATTAAACGGGTATATCGGAATTATTCAAAATACTACTGTATTGGTGGCCAACCGCACATAGATGGTGTTGTGAGGTATGAAAATTTACGAGAAGATCTCAATACATTGTCTAAAAGGTTTAACTGGGGTCTTGGTGATTTAGAATTACCTCAGGCAAAAACAACCTCTCGGAAAAATGCAAAACACAGACATTACACTGAATATTATGATGACTCCACCCGGCAAATAGTAGCGGAAAAATACGCAAAAGATATAGAGTATTTTGGATACCGATTCGGAGAATAAATAAAGACATGGAATATATTTACAAAGTTAAAGTGACTCGTGTGATCGATGGTGACACGGTAGACGTGGAGATCGACCTAGGGTTCGATCTCAAATTGGCCAAGCGTGTGCGTTTGCATGGCATCAACACACCAGAGGTACGAACACGTGACAAACAGGAGAAAGCTCGAGGTTATGCGGCCAAAGAGCGACTGGAAGAGATATTGAAAGACAATGACAACACCGTGTATCTACAATCTGTTGACAAAGGCAAATATGGCAGATGTGTTGGAATATTGTTCGAGCAGGATTTTCATGACGAGAGCATCAACGACCGATTGCTGATGGAAGGCCATGCGGTCGAGTATAAATAATCATATGGCCAAAAAGAGACCGTACAAAAAATACACACAGTTCAGACAAGGTGTGTATCGCCCGGTCAATTCCCACAAATACGTAGGAGCCAAACATCCTCGTTATCTGAGCAGCTGGGAGTTGAAGTTTTTCAAATGGTGTGATCGTAATCCACATGTGGAGAAGTGGACCAGCGAGAGCGTGTGTTTACCATACATCTCACCAGTGGATGGCAAGATGCATCGTTACTATGTGGACAACACAGTGCACATTCGTGAGGGTGACAAGACTGTAAAGTACCTCATCGAGATAAAACCACACAAGCAGACACGTGCTCCGAGCACGCATGGTAACAAGAAACAATCCACACTGATACACGAACACGCCACCTGGGGTGTGAACCAGGCCAAGTGGCAATCTGCTGCAGATTGGGCCAAGAAAAACGGCTACATCTTTCAAATAGTCACTGAAAAAGACTTTCATCTGTTCACCAGATAATCTGTCACATGAGCATAAAAACAAACTTATTGTGGAAATAGCATGTTTTTAGATAAATACTTCATACAATGCATGCTAACCTACTAGTCGAAACAACAGACCCTCAAGATTTTGAATACATGATCGAGGAGAAAAACAGTCTGAGTGAATCGATCGTCTATATCAAAGGACCTTACGCCATGGCCGGCGCGGAGAACAAGAACGGTCGATGTTACTGTGAGAAGGAGATGTCCGCCGAGGTCAAGAGATACACAGAGCAGATGATCAACACCAAACGAGCCTTGGGAGAGTTGAATCACCCCACCACGGCTGATGTGGATTTAGAGAGAGCGTGCCACATGGTGGTCGAGATGGGCCCCAGCAAGGACAATCCCAACGTGTACATCGGCAAATCCAAAGTGTTGAGCACTCCCACTGGCATGATAGTCAAATCGTTGATCAAGGACGGATGCAGCGTGGGCATGAGCACACGATCACTTGGAAAGTTGATCGCCAATGAGGACACCGGAGTGAATCAAGTGCAAGACATGAGACTGGTTGCCATCGATTGTGTGGCTGATCCAAGTTTCGGAGAGGCGTTCGTCAATGGTATCCTGGAGAGCAAACAATACGTGCTAGACAATTTTGGTCAGTATGTTGAAGCATATGAAAATTTCGAGAATGGATTGACCAATCTACCCAGGACTGATGTGGAGACACACATCAAGAACAACGTGATCGATTTCATCACCGCGTTGAAACAGAAAATTTAATCATGAGTCAAAATCAAAACATCCCCACCAATCGCGGACTGATCTCTAGATTCGTACAGAACCTAGGGCAAAAAAACTATGCAGAGGCCAACAAATGTTTACAAAAAACAATACAAAATAAGCTATTAAGCAAGATAAGCCAGCATAAAAACATAAATATCTTTAGAGATGAGTAAGAACCCAGTAACAGAACAGTTGAAAAAAGTGGCAGACGACGTGCTCACAGAGGATACTCTACAAGCAATCGAGACTGCATTTAATGAATCAGTGGAGAGCAAGACAGAAGAGCTTGCTCAGCTACGTGTAGAAAAGGCACTTGTGGAGCAAGATGAAGCACATGCCGTCAAGCTGGAGAAGCTACTAGAAGCAATTGACGCGGACCACACCAAGAAACTACAGCGTGTGGTGGAAGCGATTGACAAGAATCATTCACATAAGCTCGTGGAACTAGTTGAAAAGTTCCGCGGAGATCTGGATGGTGACGCCAATCTGTTCAAAGAGAGTTTGATTGACAACATCAGCAACTATCTAGACCTTTATATAGAAGAAGCAATTCCCGCGCAAGACGTGAAGGAAGCCACCAAGAACAATCATGCAACCAAGATACTGGAAACACTACGCAAATCTCTCTCGATTGACAACGCGTTGCAGAATGAACAGGTGCGTGAAGCGGTGATGGATGGCAAGCAGCAGATAGACCAGGCCAAGAACACGGTGGAGCAACTACAAGTCGAGAAAAAACAATTGACAGCACAAGTGGCAAGACAACAAGCCAAGTTGAAGATAGAAGAACTCGCAGAAGGACTACCCGCCACCAAACGCCGGCACCTAGAAAAAGTTCTAGCCGGAAAGAGCGCCAAGTTCATCACAGAAAATTTTGAATACACACTACAGATGTTCGAGAAAGGTGAAGCTGACAAGCTTGACAATCTCAAACAACAAGCAACCAAGGGCAAAAAACTGCAAGACCGAGCACCGTCACAGAAAGCCGCAGTAGTTGCAGAGAGTGTACAAGAGCAAATCACACAATCCGAACCTGGATTACAGGACAACGGACTGTTCAACCAGTACATGGGAGAACTGGGCCGCTCGTAAAACTTTGTTGAGGTCCTTGAGACCTGAGTATTATAAGGAACATTAGAAAATTATGTCACAGGTAAAACCCGCACAATCTTATATCGATCAAGAACGCGCTGGAGTACTACTCGAAAAGTGGGCTCCGGTTTTGGACTACAGTTCTGACAACGTCGCTGCTATCACAGACGATCATTCTCGCTTGAACACCGCGATCCTCTTGGAAAACCAAGAGACATGGTGCTTGAAAGAGAACTCGTATGCTGGTGGAACACTCGGCGGAGCCAGTTCGTTTGGTAATCTTGGTGGACAATCTTCTCCCGCAGGAGATCAGTACGCCCAAGGAGACCAACGTCTTCCAAAGATCTTGATACCGATGATTCGTCGTACTTTCCCTGAACTTATCACTAATGAAATCGTAGGCGTTCAACCTATGAGTGGTCCTGTCGGACTTGCTTTCGCTATGCGTTACAAGTACGAAAACGACACCCTTGGTACCGGAATCGACGGCAAGGCAACTGGTCATGGCAAAGGCGGTTATGCTGCTGATGCTGGCAACAATGTTGACCCTGACGGCAAAGAAGCTGGATACCAACGTCTTGACACCCGTTTCACCGGAGCTAGCTCCGCTGATCTCGCTGGTGGAGGCGACTTCGGAGCTTTTGAAGACGAAGACAAAGGTGTTGCAGCACTGCTCCAGGATTACGAACTCACCGGCAACATTCCTCAGATGGTCGTTTCTTTCGAGAAGACCGCTGTTGAAGCTGGTACTCGTAGGCTCGCTGCTCGTTGGTCTGTAGAACTTGAACAAGATCTTAAGAACATGAATGGTATCGATATTGACACCGAATTGACAAACGCTATGTCGTATGAAATTCAGGCTGAAATCGACCGTGAGATGCTCATGAGAATGGTTCAAGTATGCGTTACTGCAGAATCAACATCTGGTGGAAAAGGAAAAGGTGTTAGCACCTGGTCCCCCGTCAGTGCAGATGGCCGCTGGATGGCTGAACGTAACCGTGACCTTTATGCTAAGATTATTGTTGAAGCGAACAGAATCGCTATCCGCAATCGTCGTGGTGCTGCAAACTTTTTGGTTGCAACGCCTCGCGTTTGTGCTATCTTGGAAATGCTCCCTGAGTTTCAGTGGATGCAGGTTCAAGGCAACGTGAACACCCAACCTGTTGGGATCGCACGTGTTGGTAATCTTGGTGGAAGGTTCAACGTTTACCGCGACACTCGTACCGAGGGACAATACGAAGGCGATCTTCGTAGTAGTCGTCTCGAGTACATTCTCTTGGGTTACAAGGGTCCTGAGTTTTACGACACAGGTATCATATACTGCCCGTACATCCCCGTGATGGTACAGAGAACTGTCGGACCTAACGATTTCGCTCCACGTGTTGGATTGCTCACCAGATATGGTGTGGTTGACAACATCTTTGGTGCAGATCTTTACTACCACGTTATCGTGTGTAAGGATCTCGGTACATCTTTCGAGCCTGGCTCGCAAGCTGTCTACTTAGGATAAGTTTAGATAAGTCTAGATACTCAGAGCCGTTGAAATGATACATACGGCGATAAAACATTTTACCCGGACTGCAATAATGCCGGGAATTGAAATGAGATTCCGACCCTTCCAGGTGATGCTGAAGGGTCGTTTTTTTGTGCACGTTTAGCATAAGTAATTTAATATGAGAGATAGAGACAGTCAATTGATCTTCGAGGCATTCCAGATGGACCGCGTCAACTCCTTAATGAATTTCTTTGGAGGCTGGTTAGACAAAACCGGTGAGCTAGAGGAACTATCACGCTGGGGTGTAGAGACGTCTAAAAACTCACTCAAGAAACGATTCAAATCACACGTCATAGAAGTGATAGGCAATGACATGAAGAGAGTTGAATTCCTCCTACGTGACAATCGAAAAGGCCGAGAGGCGGCAGATGAGATGTTCGTCAATTTCATTGACGGTATAAAGAACAAAGAAGGAACAGGAGACCCGGGACCAAAACCGGAACCTGAACCGGAACCAGAACCTGAACCAGAAGAAGAGCAACCGATGCATGGACAAGCTGCCATGAGCGCTTTCGGGTTTCGATCGATGGATGACACACCTGAAGAAGAATTACCTGAAGAGGATCCAGAAGAAGCGCCGGAGGAGGATTCATGGTTTGGTGCACTCAAAAAAGGTACATTGAGAATCCCCCGGCCACCCAAAATGTCTTTTAAGAAGAAAGAAGACGGAAGCCGAGTGTTACAGATTGGTGACTGACTATTGCTTGTCAGTCTTGACGTGCAACACAGTCGGATCAATCAACACACCACACTCTTCCATAGCGGCTGGGCTTGTGGCGCGAACCGGATTTATGTCGATGCCACCTCGTCTAGCGTACAAACATGTGACACACAACTCTACAGGCTTGATGGTGTCTAGTAGTCTCTTGTAAATTGTCTCGCATATCTCTTCATGGAAGTGACACTCGTCGCGGAACGATATTATGTATTTCAACAGACTTTGCTCTGTCACCCCCTTGTCACCACTGTACATCACATACACGTCTCCCCAATCCGGTTGGCTTGTGACTCTACAATTGCTCTTCAACAAGCTGCTATGATAATGCGCCCATCTCCGCTTGGGTTTGGTAATCTCTAACAGTCCCGGAGTCTCAGCATATGTATCGACATTCATCTCACCTAGTTGCTCCTGTGTGAAAATCGTCTCTAATGTTGTATACATGTTAGTACCCATCACTGGTTCTCCGATGGCTCTGGTACCAGAGGCGTTATGTATGTACACCTTCACATCAGTCTCCAAGAGGTCGGACAGGTCAGATGCTGACTGTGTACCGATGTTCTGCAAGACTTGTTCTGGTGTGTCACCACATCTGTACATGTTGTACGAGTTGAAATACAGCTTGATGCTCTTACTCTCCACAATATATTTGCTGCTAGCAGGATACACAATTTTAGCCACCCCCGCCACCGGCATGCCGTTGTTGGTCAACCCACTCACCTCGTACGCGTTCCAGGTGTCATATCCCATGAAAGGCAAATCATCATCATGAATGTCCAGATGTAGTCTGTTGTTGCTTCTAGGTTCATTGACTAGTAGTGCTGGATCGTATTGGTCCTTGTAGCTTGACACTTGACCCAAGTGTTTTGTTATTCTGCTGTTGTCTAATACTATGTTACTCATTATAAAATTTTATTGATTGTTTCCATCCTCTCCTCGACACTACCTGACAATCGGATGATCTTGTTCCGCCACGTGTCTCTACCAGGAGTTGACATGGAACAATCCATCAGGTCCTCATATATTTTAATTATGTCATTCCTGAACTCAACATTGACACTACGCTCTCCGTCATCCTCCATAGGTATATCATCCGGCTCAGTGTACAATATGTGATCCAATCGATCTCCCAGCATGGACAACAAGTGACACGAGTGTTCCATCACCCACTTGTCAACTGTTCCTCGTCGCCACAACCACTTGGTAAACACATATCCATCTAGAATGCACCGATCTAATATCCAGTTATGGTCCGGACTAACCACGTGATTTTGCAGATGTTCTTTCAATATGAACAACTGTGTTAGGTTGTCTCCATCCTCGTTGATACTCAGGCCTTCACGCATCACCTTGCGGGTCACTTCCGGGACGAAGTTCCAAGCGTCACGATACACACCGTCAGATCCTCTGGTCCACTTTTCTCCACATAACTGTTGTCTCAACAACTTCAGTAGTGTTGTTTTACCTGTGCATTGAGCTCCTGTGAAACCTATCAACATAACTATATTATAACATCACTCACCCGGAAAATCAAGCCGATCATCCATGTCTTCTCGACATCTTTCAGTATGCATGGCACACAACATGTTCCACACCACTGCCGCGGCATGATCCTCATCATTATCACCACTCCACCAAGACTCTAGATGTCGATGAGCACTGTCGTAGTACACACTGAGTGGCATGCCTTTTATCCAGTTGTTCTCTCCGTATTTCACTGCACCGTCTAGGTACCTCTGTAACACGCGATTCAACTCTTGTTGTGGTATCAACGACATGCGTAGCTTTCCGTCCCCGGTGTCTCGTTGAGCACCAGTATCAAACTGTCTATTCTTCTCGTCCTTCATTTATATCTTTCGCGTCTTGGTGTTGATATTTTGGATGGTACGTAAATATACCACACCATGCAGCCATTATAATTGAAAATATTGCGAAACTGTCTCCTTTACTGGCAAAAAACACTGCCATTATCACATTAATTATACATGCAATTAACAGTATTCTGCCTTGAAAATTGAGATCGCGCCATGGAAGCATATCAGCTGTGCACAATTTTCGGCCCGGATCGATTCCAGAGATCCACCTCACAAGTGCTGAGTCTTTGATTGAATGTGCTGAATCGTTTGATGTTACCATCGACATCCCTCTTCCTGGACAATCCACGCTTGCTTATCTCCACACAGTCGATCAAATCCACACCGTTGTATCCATGTTCGTAAGATGTGCTAAATAGACCGTCCGGATGTGTAAAACCAGTAATAACACCATACCGTACAATTGCGTCGCGTTTCTGTACCACGACGTCTCCAAGTTCGTATGTTTTTTCATATTTAAATTTAAAATTCTCATCAATCAACTTGCATGTGGACAATTTGATTCTTTTGATCCTATACGTTCCATCTGTCCTCATGATGGGCTTGAGCCTCTTGTCATACATGATGATATCAACCTTGCCGTTGTCTCCTTGACCCACGAAACTAAACACTTCACCAACATGTCGGGATTTGTCTTGCTTGTATCGAACCACGCTACCCACTTGAATATCATTATCGTTATCAATTTTTAGTATCTTCCTCATGTTTATATGATGTAGTGTCTTTGTGTGTCAGGCAACTTTATTGTGTTAAAAAATCCAGCCACAGATCTCGAGCCATCTCATGCAGCTTGTCTGTTACTGATGCCTCGCCAGAATACACGTTGTGTGTGGAGCATTCCGCTAGTATCTCTCCTTCATCAACTCCAGGTGTGACTCGATGTATCACACAACCGATTTTGTTGTATCTATCGTCCACGTGTTCAGCCACTCGCTTCTGTGGATCCGCTCCTTTGAGCTCAGGGTACTCGGTTATCAACCCAGGGTGCAAGTTGTACATCTCATACTCATCACATATGTCCGGAGGAATTATTCTCATCCACCCATGTAGCGTGACCATTGTTTCCGGCGGCAGAGCCCCTCTATAATCGATTACAGACGGTCGCTTGGGCATGTATATCAGCTCGTTGAGACACTCGTGAATGTCCTGACTCTCCGGGGCTTTGTTGGTTATGACCACATCCGGTGAGCGACCCAGTTTCTTTGATATGTTCACTATCTCCGAGCCAGTGTGGCTGAAGAACGCGGTCCAGTGTTTGTCACCTATCATAGTGTGACTGCATGACCTAGTGTCAGGTGTCTGTTTATGATCTTCTTGAACATACCGGTGTTGTACATGATGTCTTCCATTTGATCATCAGTCACCTCATGTTCGATCAGATCAGCAAGCAATGTTTTTGGTTTCTGATATAGTCCCATACTGTCATTGTATCTCAAACCCTTGATACCAGCAACCACCGGGTTGCTCGTGTCTATGCTCCGAATGTTGTATATATTATTATCTATATAGTATTTAAATTCTCTGGCCAGGCTGCAACCCAACAGATGATGAGGCTTGTCCCAGTTCCAATATCCCTCGTCAATCAGCTGACTTATGAACCTCTTTCGTCCGGAGCAATACTTGACAAGCTTCTCCGGAGCCCAATCATCCTCACATAATCCTGTGATCTGATAATAGCTGTAATCAAAACTGATAGCAATATAATCCGCACGATCTTTCATGAAATTGTAACAGCGAACCAACTCGTTCCAGTCCCGTCCTTGCACCACACCAATTCTCAACGCATCAGTGTTGTCGGTGTATTGTTGCTGCCAGTTCTTCCATTGTTGAATGGTGTCCGGGCAGCTCTCGAGCACGTCTGGTACTATGTACCAGTTGGGTTGTAACTCGTCAATCCACTCACCATATTTTTTAGGATCAAAGCTCTTACCCAGCTCGAAAATACTGTTGTCCAGCAGCACTGGCTTGGTGCCCTGGTCAGTCATCTGTTTGTAATGTTTAAAATATTCCGGGTGTGTTTCGAACAGATGTACCAACGCGTATCCATAGTCATTGTATTGGTTTGCCTCGTTCAATATACTGATCGGGCTCTCGTGTGACACTTCAATCTTCATACATTTATTATAACGTCATCTGTTGCATATATCAACAACAAAGTATATAATCATAAGTACATATATGAAAGACATGCCAGACCTATCCGCAGGAGCGAGACGAGTGATGATCACCGCTAAAAATATCGCTCGTGAGCACAAACACGACTTCATAACCACAGAACATATCTTGTTGAGCATACTCGAGAGAACCAACCCGATCAAAGGAGTACGGGTCATGAAAGAGCTGGATGTTGACCCGGACGATTTCAAAGAGTTTGTGATACAGAGCTTGCAAAAATACACCGGGGACAAGAAACCGGAGCTGAAAGATGTGGAACCATCACCTCGTGTGTTGAAGATGTTGAGCTACGCCAGTTCTATTGCTAAAGAGATGGGCACCACCAATGTCAAGACAGATCACATACTGCTCAGCATACTTGTGAGTGATGCTGGTTCTGGTAATAATCTGTTTAGATTGAAGAATATAGATGCTAATTTTTTATACGAGGCTATATACATCGAGGTGGAGCCAGCCAAATCCAAGAAGAAGAAAAAGCAATTGTTCTCCATGGACGGAGATGATGAAGAGACATCACCACCATATCAACCAGACGAGAAAGACCCACTGTACAAATACACAACCGATCTGACAAGACAGGCGTCTGTCGGTGATCTCGACCCGGTGGTGGGACGAGAGGATGAAGTGCAAAGCATGATACAGGTGTTGTGCAGAAGAACAAAGAACAACCCGGTGCTGCTTGGAGAGCCTGGAGTTGGAAAAACAGCTGTGGTTGAATTGTTGGCTCAGAAGATAGTCAATCGAGACATACCAAGACCGTTGAGAGACAAACATATACACACATTAGATCTAACACGACTCGTGGCAGGTACCATCTACCGTGGTCAGTTTGAAGAGCGAATCAAAGACCTGGTCGCTTCAGTACAAGCTAGGACCGATGTGATACTGTTCATCGACGAGCTTCACATGATCGTGGGAGCCGGCAGTGCTTCTGGTGGTATGGACGCCAGCAACATACTCAAACCGGCGTTGGCCAGAGGTGAGCTCTCATGTATAGGTGCCACAACTCTACAAGAGTATAAAGAGTATGTGGAAGGAGATGGTGCGCTGGAGAGACGCTTTCAACAAGTGTATGTTGACGAGCCTGATTGTTCTGAAACAACCACCATACTGAACGGCATAAAGACGAAATATGAGCAGTATCACCGTGTCAAGTACAACAAAGAGGTGATTTCCGAGATAGCATATCTTTCTGACAGGTACATTACTGATAAAAATTTTCCAGACAAAGCGATTGACGTGATGGATGAGATCGGGTCCAAGATGAACGTGAGCAGATACACACCCACCAAGGAGGTGGTGGAGTACCGAGAGCTGTTAGAGACCACGATACAAGAGAAAGAGCTAGCGATCGAGAGACAAGAGTTCGATCTGGCGTTGGGTTACAGGGAGACAGAGTATGAACTGTATGATCAATTGAGCGACATGTTTCTGAAAAGAGAGTCAATCGAAGCAAAAGACATGCCTCTGATCAGAATCACCAAAGAACACGTGAGAGATCTCATATCCGCCAAGACTGGTGTGCCTGTGAGCAACTTGAGCATGGATCAAGCCACTCGAGTGTTGAGCCTCGAGAAACAAATGAACAAACAGGTGTTGGGTCAGACTCGAGGTGTCAACAAGATATGCGCAGCCATCAAGAGAAGCAGCGCAGGAGTGAACAATCCAGAGAAACCTATATCCAGCCTGTTGTTTTTAGGTCCCACCGGGGTGGGCAAGACTCATCTGGCACGAACTCTAGGAGATGAGATGTTCTCCAGCGGATGCTTCAAGCAATATGACATGTCTGAATTCTCAGAGAAACACACCACCAGTAAATTGATCGGTTCACCTCCAGGTTATGTTGGATATGGAGAAGGTGGAAGCTTGACCGAGTTTGTGAGACACACACCCTATTGTGTGCTGTTGTTTGATGAGATTGAGAAGGCACATCCAGAGGTGTTGCAATTGTTCTTGCAGATGCTCGAGTACGGATGTCTCACGGACAGTGAAGGATTGGAGGTAAATTTCCGCAACACCGTGATAATCATGACCAGCAACATCGGTGCGCACAAGTTCGACAAGGGAGTATCTGTTGGATTCAATCAGAACGAGAGTGTGGAGACCGGCGTGATACAGGAGCTCAAGAAAATGTACCAACCAGAATTTATCAATCGAATTGACGAGGTGGTGGTTTTCGACCGCTTAGATGTTAATCATCTGCGGAAAATTGCTGAGCAATTGTTACGGGCTGTCAAACGTACCGTCAAGAGCAACAGCAAAAAGATCATAAACTACACCCCAGGTGTGGTTGATCTGATAGTTGAAACATGTGAAGACACAGTCAAGTATGGTGCTAGACCGATGAAACGGACCATCACAGAGTTGATCGAGACACCTCTAGCAGAACACATCATGCAAGACATGTCGGTCAAGAAATTCTCACTTGATGTACAAAACGGTCAACTGGTCATTCAGGCACACCAGCCTTGAGACAGAACAGTTCCATCTCTTGTTGCACCTGATCCACCAGTCCTAGTATCAGCTCCGGAGTGAGCTCCGGGATGTCTCCGTAGTCTTGTTTGTATCTGGCCATGTATGTCTCTAACAAATGTGCTCGATAACAATCTAACATGTGCTCCATGTCTTTTGACTTGGAATCACACATCACTTGTTCATAACACACCGGGCAGTGTGTGTCGTCATGCTTCATGTTCTTGAGATACTGCTCGATGTAGTCGTTTAACGATAATGTGAACCTCATGAATAAATACTTATATGGGACCTATACTTAATACAATAATCGGCGCCGGTATCAAGATTGGCGTGAACTGGATAAACTCTTGGATCGAGCAGAAACGTATGGATCAGATGATGCTAGCGGCTCGAGATGAAAAGATCATGAATGCGTTGTTGGAGAATCAGAAGGCTCAAGCCAGTGACGCGTTTGTCAAAGTGACCAGACGTGTGCTGTTCATGAGCATCACGTTCACCATGTGCTTCTTGATGATATATTACGCGTTGAATCCTGGTATAGTGTATGACGTGATCGTGCCCCGTGGAGATACTGCCAGACTGGGCATATTGTCATGGTTTTTCGGGGCCAAAGATTATGACCTGGTTCAAATGACCGGTGGGTTGTTGTTGACTAGTTTCTTTGACCTGTGCTTCATGGTGGTGGGCTTTTACGCCGTGCCCAGCAAGAAGCGCTGAAGTTATTTTGTGTCTCCAGTCTTTTCCGCGGTGTCAGTCTCTTTGTGAGCCTCAAACACAGTCACAAGCTTGGCTATGACCGCCTCACCATCACCCAAGTCGATCGGTGGTTTCACTGGCATGCCCACCTCGTTGGCTGAATCATACGTGTCATCACCGTAACCATAATCACCGTATATGTCCTCACCCGTGGCATCCGTGTCAATCTCTAGTGCTTCTGTGTCCACAGGAGCAGGTGGTGGTGTCCAGTCATCAGCCTCCACCTTGTAGATGTCACTGAATATCACATAGAGTAATTGTTTGGTATGTTTCTGGTTTTTAGTGCGAGCCACAAAGTCGATTATGTCCGCTTTGGTGAATTTACCACGTAACGCCTCCACAGGATTGTTGATGCTGCTGTAACACATGTGTGGAATATACTTGTTGGCCACATTGGCGCAGTCTCGAATCACGTAGTACGCGCTCTTTTTCTTGATCTCCACTCCAGTGTCAGGTTTGACCATGGCCACGGAACTAAATTTAAGTAATTTTCTCTGTGGAATCTTACTAGTGTTCAATATTTTCTTCTCAAAGTTCATAACGTTACAATTACTTATCTATATCGTTACACATATTCACAACAACTCACGTGTCTGCTCAGGGTCCGACCGGGACAACAACTGTTCTAACAGGTGTTCCATACGCTTCAATCGGTCGAACACTGGCATGGCTTTTCGTAACTGGAACATCTGATCTTCTAGTTCGTTGTTCTTCTGTTTGAGTTGATCGATCTGCACGTACAACTCGTTCACTTTGTTTACTTCCCAATCGTTCATAAAGATTCTGCTACCAGCACCGAAGGTGCTAAAAAAATTTGAGCCGCAGGCTCCCGCCTCC
>Ga0181417_1000300_pt1 | contig 16591 bp, 10 predicted proteins | sample 40SPOviralmetaG_FD_130142 | JGI IMG/M metagenome (GOLD analysis project Ga0181417, IMG submission 130142) | Marine viral communities from the oligotrophic San Pedro Time Series (SPOT) site, San Pedro Channel, CA, USA - 40 SPOT_SRF_2013-02-13 | ecosystem: Environmental > Aquatic > Marine > Strait...
GCAAGATCAGCAGAGTGGTTTATATGTAGAAATAATTATTACAGATATGCTGATGCTGGTGGTAATTATCAAACAGGAAATAATAAATATAGAGGTAGATTATCTTCTGCTAGTTTAGCTAAATCAACTCAAGGTTTTGGAGCAAGAGCTGGTAATAGCTTTATGGAAGTTGCTTATCATTGGTTTGGTGGTGAAGATAGAGATGCTTGGAGAAATGGAGAACCTCTCTGGTATAATTTTGAATACGAACATAAACCTCAATACAAAAAAATAGTTGATTCATTACAGCAAATGAATATGAAGTTTAGATTTAGCGATGATCCAGATGGAACTGTTTATACTATAAAAGCGTATAGAAGATCTCATATAGTAACTTATGATAGAGGTACTGGTAGAAGAGGTAAATTTAGTAGTGAAAGAGTGATAAAATGGACTTTAAAACTAGATAAAGCTATAGTGTGGGCACCTGAAGACAACGGTAAAACAAGTAAATCAGCTGCTACAACAATTGAATTTTTAGATGTATATGCTAGTGGTGATGAAAAAGGTTTTACAAGTGATAACCCAGCGATATTTGAAACAGAACCTAAAGAAATGGTTGATTTAAATCTATACTATGAGGCTAGTCAAGCATATAATAAATCTCTACACGGTAATGACCAAACATTAGACTATTCTAATTGTTTTAGTTTTGCTAACGGTGTTGAATCTGATAGAATAAGAGATGATTTTAATGCTTCTAAAATGGGTAAAGGTGTTAAAGCTTCTACAGTTTTAGATACGCCTTATGAAGAAGAACGTAAGTCAAACCAGGTTATATTCTCTGGTATATATAATTCAGTTAGTGGTATAAACAACACTAATCAATTTATACAAGCTGATCAAATAACAAAATCATTAAACCCTGTTTATGGTCCAATACAATTAATGAGACATAGACATGGTGGTTTAGATGTATTGTGTCAAGATAAATGTTTTAAACTACCTACAAATAAAGATATATTATTCACTGGTGATGGTAGCAAACAAGTAACTGTTTCTTCTAAAGTATTAGGAACCGCTGTCCCATATACTGGTGAGTTTGGTATAAGTGAGCAACCGGAATCATATACTACTTATGGTTATAGAGCTTACTTTGCAGACAAAGCCAGAGGTGTTGTTTTAAGGTTGTCTAATGATGGTTTAGAACCTATATCACGTTATGGTATGGAAAGATACTTTAAAGACAATCTATCACTTGCTACAACTATAATAGGTAGTTACGATGAGAATAAAAAAGAATACAACATAACATTTAATAACGATACTCTTTCATTTAAAGAAAACAACAATGGTTGGGTTAGTAGAAAAAGTTTTTTACAAGAAGATGGTGTTACTTTAAATAATAAGTATTATACATTTAAAAATGGTGATCTTTGGATTCATGACAATGAAACTAGAAACACTTTTTATGACACTAACTATAGATATAATAGTTCTAGTACTAGTAATTTTGAACCATCAAAGGTTAAATTTATATTTAATGATGCACCTGGTTCTGTTAAATCATTTAAAACATTGAACTACGAAGGTAGTAAGGCTAGAATATTTCAAGACAATAGTGGTAACGCTGATACTGATAACAATTTCTATAATAAAAATAATGTTTCTGGTTGGTGGACTAACTCTATTGAATCAGATAAACAAAGTGGTCAAATATTAAGCTACGAAGAAAAAGAAGGTAAGTGGTTTAACTATATACAAGGAACACAATCTACATTATCTAACCTAGATACTAGTGAATTTTCTGTTCAAGGTATTGGATTAGCTGGCACTTCTGTTACCGCTAGTAGTGATTACTCATACAAAGTAACAATAACAGTAAACGAAAACAACGACTAATGGCACTAATTAACTGTACAATAAATTCCACATCTGTTGAGGTTACACCATCACAAGTTTTAGGATCTGGCGTTGCTAATCAAGTATTGACAATAACACCTAACGCTGGTTTTAGAGTTGATCACAATGATTTTACAATAGCATCACCACCAACAGGTGTTAGCGCTATAACAAAGTCTAATAGTGGTACTGCTTACGCTGAAAACAATACTGTTCTTATAAATGTTGATCTTAATGACAGTTTTAACCCAGGTACAAATAATCATACTTTTACTATAGATATTGATGGAGCTGCTGTGTCGGAAAAAGAAATACCTAAAACATTAAGTGGTACTTTTAATGTAACACTTACAAATGCTACAACAGCAGCATCTAACGTTGCTTATACTGGATCTGCTTCACCAGGAACTACTGTAGATTTATTTACAAGAACAGTAACAGCCGCTTCTGGTAATTACTTTAGAGTTGAACCTAGTTACGTTATTAGTTCTGGTAATGAAAATAATTATATAATTACAACTTCTACAACATCTAATTCAGATGGTCTTGTTGTTACTAAGACTTTTAACGTTGATGGTATAATACCAACACAAAACGACACATCAGATGTTATAACAATATCTGGAGCTGCTGAAGCCGTACCAGTAGCTTTAAATAGAATCAATAGCTATAGTATAGACACACTAGACGCGCCTTATAGTTTAACAAAAAGAGGTTTAACTGTATATGGTGATGTTGGCGCTAAATTTGAAGTTGGTATAGTTAGAAGTGGTGATAGTCATACTTATGATTTTTCAGCTGCAGATTTTACTAGTTCTAGTACAAATTCAGGTACATTAACAATAGCTAGCAATGGTCAACATGCTCAATTAATAACATTGCCAGTTGTCGTTGCTGATGTTACTTATACATTTACAATAACCGAAAAACCCCCAACAGCAGATAATATAACACAAACAAATCCTTTCACTATAAATAGAAGAGGTTTTAAAAGTGTAACCGTAAATGCAACATCAACAAGTAGAGGTACTTTTCAAAGTTGTACTAAAACATATAGTAATTATGCTGGCACAGCTATAACACCAACTGTAAGTGGTCCAATATATGGGCAGGCAAACGGTATAAATTCAGGTGATACGAATTCTGAGTTTAACTTTAATATAGTCGTAGATGATGATCAGGCGTTTGTTTTTAGCAGTAATGCTTTATCTAGCTCAGTAACATTAAACGATGCTCATTGGTCTATAACGCCTAGCAACGGTAAAGCTGATTTAGGAACCGGTACTGTTACAGCAACAAGATCTGCTGACACAGGTGGTAATGCTAATCAACTATTAACAATAGTAGGAAGTGATTGGTATAACTACCAACATGGTACTAGCAATACTGTTATAAATTTTAACGTAGATAACTTCTGTGTAGCTGCTGGTGGTGGTGGGAACCCAGGTAGCGGTAATGTTCTTTCTATTGGTTCCACTCAATTTCAAGATGTAACTGGAGGCTTGTCTGCAATATTATATCCTAGTGGTTATATACAACAAGTGGCTGGTAGAGCATCAGGTTCTACAACTGTAACGTACACTTTAGCTGGTATCAATTTACAAGGTAATGATTTTCCAGCTTACGTTGATACGGTTGGTGACGTAACGGTTACTGCTGGTAACTACAGTAATACAACAACTAAATTTAATAGTGCTACTTATGGTACTAGTATATCTAGTTTTGCCGTAAATAATCAGGGTACAAGTAGTAGATCTTTGTTTATGGATGTAACAGTGACAATAACAAGTTTTAGCCCAGCTGTAGCATCGGGTGATAACATTAATTTAAAAGTAATGATTGCTTTCGCTAACGACGGAGCTAATCCATAAAATAAATAAATATGCCAAGTGTAACTTTAGATTTTAGTATACAAATTAACGAATCAGTTCAGATAGGTGATACGCTTTACTATGCTAACACCCAAGACGAAGCTTTAGAGAACGGTGAGGATCAAGCTTTTAGTAATACTATAGTTGAAATAGGTGTTATTACAGCTATAAATTATATAACTGGAGTTATAACAGCTAATATATTAAACTCTACAGCGCTACCTACAACTAGTAGCTTTATATTGTTTGGTAAAGATAATAGAGTAAATATGACAAGTCTACTTGGTTATTACGCTGAGGTTGAGTTTAGTAACAATTCGGTAAACAAAGCTGAGTTATTTAGCGTGGGTTCTGAAATATTTGAAAGTAGTAAATAATGTGTAATTATAAAGATAATAAAAATATAGAATAATGAATAATAAATCCCCATTAAAAATGATTCCTTTTGGAGCGGTTACCGCAGGTATACAGGGTTTAACCGGTATAGCTAGTGGAATAATAGGAAGCAAGAAAAGAAAAAGAGAAGAGGCAAAAGCTCAACAAGGTTACAATAGATTAAAACATCAATATGAAAATATGGATACATCTAATCCATATGCTAATATGGAAAACATGTATGAAGATGCTACTGTGAACACGCAAGAAGCTGATATGATTGCACAACAACAAAACCAAGGTATGGCAAATACTATGGATCAGTTTTCTCAATCAGCTGGTGGTTCTGGTATAGCTGCTTTAGCACAAGCTATGGCAGGTCAACAATCACAAAATGCACAGCAAGCTGCTTCTAGTATTGGAGCACAAGAGCAACAGTTACAACAAGCTGAAAGGGGTGAAGCTAGTAGGTTGCAAGGAAAAAATATAGAAGGAAATATAATGCAAAGAGAAGCTGAATTTAGTAAGCTTCAATCTAACATGCAAATGGCACAGGATAGATTAGGTGCAGCTAAACAAGCTAGAAGAGACGCAACATCATCTATGATGAGTGGTGTAGCTGGTATGACCTCTGCAGCAGGACAAATACCTGGAATTGGTAATGCATTAGGAATTTAAACATGAAAAATATGAAAGATTCACCATTAGATTACGGTTCAGGTTTCAGTAGAGATATTAGAGGAAAAAGACCGCACGAATATAGTGCTATGGACTGGGCTTCTACTATAGACCCTAATATGGCTTATCAAAGATCATATCATAGAGGTAGTAGAGGTATGGGTCATCAAAACTCTGTTACAGCTGTTAAAAATGATTATGAAAATAAACTTAAACAATACTTAAGTAAATTACCACCTGATCCAGATTTTGGTGGTATACCTGATAAGTATCAACCAAAAATAACTGAGTATTTACAAGAGCAAAAAAGAAAATATGTTAACGCTGCAAACGAAGTCGATGAGTATGAAGTTGGTAGTAAAGAATATATGGATAGAGTTGCTAACATGAATCAAATTTCTAACTCATTTAAAACTTTACAAAACCAATTTAATGCTTATGGTGAAAGTAAAGGAGATATAATAGAGTCTATTGAAAATGGAACAACATCTTTATATGGTGAAAACCAAAAAAATGTTAATTTTTTAAGAGGTGTTTATAATGAAGAGTTTGATTTAGATATTAACGAAGATGGTAACATAGCTTTTGTTGGTGAGGATGGAGCTGTTAACTATAATGATTTACCTGGTTATGAACCTAAGGATTTTACAACTGCTCAAAGTATGATGGATATGGGTGTTAACGTTTATAAATCTGGTAAAGCATTACAACCAGGCGGAATAATGTTTAATCAATATAAAAACCAGTTAAGAAGACAATTAGATGAAGGTGGTGAGTCTAGAATAATGTCTGTTATACATGATGGTTTGGTTGGTGATACGCCTATGATAGAAGACCCAGTTATAAAACAAGCTTATGATGCTTATCAAAATGGTGAAGCTACTATAGAAGATCTTAGAAACACTGTTGTTGATAACTATATGAAAGTTATGGTTAAACAATCAGAATATGGTGTTAATGTAAATCAGGTTAAACCTAGTAAAAACGATGCTAAATACACAGCTGATATTCAAATGATCGGTGGATCGTATATGGACGCTTTACAAAACGGAAATTTATCTAACTTCAATCACAGTTTACCAACAGGTTGGTCTGTTGATTGGGAAGATGAAGACGAGGGTATCATAAACATATACAAAGGTGATTACTCTGAATATACTTTAAACTTAAATGATCCTAAATCTCTATATACTTTTCTTAATATAAACAAAGTACCTAAGTACATGTGGCCTAATGTTGAGCAGCAAAAAGATCCAAATGATTTTGGCCCAAGTACAAATGAAAATCAAGGTGGGGCTTACGATAATTTATAAATAAATATAATATGCTAACAGGCACTAAAGGAACAAAGTTTGCTACGTTATATAATACGTTAGTGAATGATGGAAAATATACCAAAAGTTTTGAGGAATTTAACGACCAATTCGGTAGTGATGAAGGTTCTCAAAAACTATACGGTGCTTTAAATAATGAAGGCGCTTACTCTAAATCATATGATGAATTTAAATCTCAGTTTGAAGTCGGTCAGTTTGATAATAAAAAATTAAAAGCAATAATAGCAGCAACACCTAAGGATAGTAGTATTAAAGTAGAAGGTGATAAAGAAAACGAATATAGTGATGGTAAGCTTACTGTCGCTGATAAAGAACAGTGGGGTATTGGAAACGTTTTTGCTGAAGATTTTGCTGATACACAGGAAAAAAATACTTGGTTAGAAGATATTGTAGGTAAAAATACTTTCACCGACGGTGTTAGTGATGTTTGGAGAGCTATAAAATCTGGTTACCATGCTGGTACATCTGTTAATGAGTCTTGGGATCTTTATAAGAAAGGTAACAACATGACTTACGAAGAAATGAAAGAGCTAGTTGCAAGAGGTAGAGAAATGGAAAATGCTGGTCAAACAGACGAACAGTTGCTACATAGTAAAAGAATGGAAGTGTTAAAAGAAAAATACGGAGGAGTAGGAGCGTTCATGATGGGATGGGCAGAAAACCCATCAGCAATGACTCTTTACACTGCCACTTCTTTAACACAAATGGCAGTCGCGTTGTTTGATAGTGAAGAAGTTCTTGGAACAGCCGCCGCTACTTCTGGAGCAGGAGCTGCTTTAGGTGGTGGAACAGGAGCTGCTTTAACATCTTGGTCTGGACCTGGAGCTTTATTTGGTGCTGGTGCAGGTGCTATTGGTGGTGGTGTTGGTGGATTCATGGGTGGTTTGTCTGGCGCAATGGAAACTGGTATGACCACTTCTCAACTACTACAAGAGTCTGCTACAGAAGCTGGTTATGACTGGGGTTCTATGAACGATGAGCAAAGAATAAATTGGATCAAAGAAGCAACAAACGATAAAGAAAAGTTTGATGATATTAAAAGTAAGGCTCTTGCTAGAGGTATAACAATTGGTGCTATAGATGGTATTACTGGCGCTATATCTATGGGAGCGGGTAGTGCTATTAGTAAAGCTGTATCAAAAACAGCTCTCAGCGGATACACTAAAAGAATTGCTGCTCTTGGTGTTGCAGGTATAGAAACAGCTGGTGGCATGGGATCTGAATATCTTGGACAAAAAGCTGCTGGTCAAGAATTTAATCTTGAGGAAATAATGATTGAAGGTTTTGCTGATAAAACTTTCACAGCGGTTCAAGTTGCTAAAACAGGTTTAAACGAACCTAAATACATGATTAATGGTCAAGCTAGAAATGGTAAAGAATTTCTTGAAGATCTAAAAATGATGGATGATGAAGCTTATGTTGGAGCTGATATAAAAATAGAAAATTCACCTGCTGTAGAGAAATTATTTAATAACAGGGTTGAAGATATTAATACTGATTTAGATCTTGATTCTAAAATATCAGGTGTAGAAGATAGAACTAGAGCAATTCAAATAGAAAGAGAATTATCTAAGTTAAATAAAAACAAATCACAGTCTGCTAAAAATCAAGCTTCAGTATTAAAACAAGAGCTTTCTGATATACAAGAAAAATACGCTGATTCTAACGCAGATGTTTCTATAGAAAATAGAAAACAAGCTATCTCTAGAGCTAGAGATAATAAATTTGAACAGTCTTTTAATAAAAACTTAAAACCTTATAAAAAAGCAGCACAAAAACAAGGTCGTGATATTAATGTATACGATACAACCGATGATTTTAATGAAGCGCAGGGTAATAAAATTTCCAATAAAGAGTTTGGTAAAGATTATAATCAGCTAGATGATTCTCAAAAGAGTCAAATAGATAGCATGAGGGTAGATGCTTTTTACGACCCAGGAGATGGTAATATATATATAGATAAACAAAGAGCTAAAGAAGTTGGATCTGTATCTCAAGCTGCTCATGAATTTTTACATCCAGTAATGAATGCTTTAGTTGGTGATTCAGTTGCTCAAGGTAAACTTGTTAAAAGTTTTAAAAGTAAAATGACTTCAAAGCAACGTAAGTGGGTTCAATCAGAACTAGAGAATAGAGGTTACGATCCTAGTGAGTGGAGTACTGAATACTTTAATGTTTTTACTGATGGTATATTAAACGGTGATATAAACTATGATCAAACGTTTTTTGAACAAGCAAAAGATTATGTAGAAAAAATATTTAAAGGAGCAGGTTTTGACAATATAAGCTTTGAAGATGGTAGAGGTATGTATAACTTCATGAGAGAATATGCTGCTAATGGTTATAGCAAAAAAGCTGATCAAGCTATAAAAGCTGCAGAAAAGAAAACCGGTAGAAGTGTTAAAAACTCTAGAAGTAAAAAGCAACAAGATATTCAAACCTCAAGAAACCAACAAGCTGAAGACGTTAATAATATATACAAAAACAATCAAGATAAAACAACTGCTGGTTTTTTAATAGCTGAAAAATATAGAGGTATGGCTGAGGCTGTATTTGATAGATATATAAACGGTGGAAATGTAACTCAAGATCAAAGAAGAGTAATGCTTCAAAACAAGGAAGATATTATTTCTATGATGCTTTATGATAAGATACCTAATCAAAAAGCTGATTCAAAAGCTAGAAACGTTTTAGGATTAGTTCTTGATTTTGATGCTGTTAAAAACGAGTATGGATTAGATGGTGTTGCTGGTTATATAAATAAATATTTTTCATCTAGAGCATTAGAGGTATTTGCTTATTATGTACCTGATGCTAGCATGGATACTATATACAACGAAGATGGATCAGTTAAAAGATACATTGATGGTAAGGTTGCTGGAACGCTAACAACAGAAACAACACAAGATACTGTTGGTAGGGTTAAAAGAAGTTTTACAGAACTTGAAACAACTGATGAAGCCGCTATAGATGAAGCTGTTGGTGCTATAATTGCTGAGAAAGTTATTAAAATGATAAAGCTTGGAACTTATAAAGCAACAGATATACATGTTGAATTAGATAAGTTGTTAAATTCTGATATAAGAAAGGCTATAACATCTTTAATGGGTAGTATTAAAAATGTTAAAGGAGAGATATTGGTTAGCCAAGAGTATAAAGACTGGTTAGATGCTAATTATGACATTATAGTAAACTCACTAGAGTTAGATGTTATAAAGAAAAAATACGGTAAACTATTTCAAATAGAAGAAATTGGTAAAGTAGATAAGAAAAATTTAAAGAAAGACAATCCAGACCTTAAAAAAGATAGTAATTATAGAATATCTAAGTTTAAAATAAAAAGACCTACTAGAAATGCTTTTATTAAGTTTTTTACAGAAGGTGGTTACACAACATTATTAGCAAGACAAAAATCATTAGCAATGGAAATAGCTAGTGAATTAACTAGAGACGAGGTAAACAAATTAGCTAATTCTTCTCCGTTCATAAACGAGTTAATTGAAATATCTAAAATGAGTAACAAACAAGTGTCAGAGCTCATACTAGAAAATGAATTTAAATCCTTGGCAGAAGGATTAAATAGAGCTAAAGTTGTTACAGATACAAACACGTTTGACAACTTACAGTTTAGTAAAAAGCTAAGCAGAGACAATAAACTATCACTGTTGAAATCTATGCCAGCTATAATAAAACATGTTAACGAAAATGGTTTAGGTTTAAGAACATTAAAAACTTTTTTGAAAAAAGAATTAGGTTGGTCACAACCACAGATAACAGCTCTTTCTAAAAAAATAAAAGACGCAATAGAAAAATTTCATAAAGTAGAAAATGTTGAAACAATTGATAAAGCAAACATTAATGAGTTTATAGTTGATGAAGTTTTTAAAGAAAACGATGGTATACTAGATATATTAAAAGAATTTCTTGGAGAGAATGTGACACCATATGGTATTATACAGAAAATAGGTAATTTAAACTGGAAAGGTTTGTTTAGAATAGATAAGTTTAGAGAAAGATCTAGAGAGACAGACATAGCTTATGCAGAGAAGATTATATTAAAAAACGGAAAACCCACAGAGGCTGGTTTAATTAAAGTTTTAAAATGGTTAACAAAACACACAACTACAGCTGGTCAAAATAGTTTTATAAAAAGAAAGCAAGTTTTTGCTGGTAACCCTGATTTCATAGCTAGGTTAAATGAAATAGATGGTGTAAACATTGTTCCCAAGTGGAGCAAAGAAGATGCTAATGGTGTTAGAAAAATGTCTATTGATTTTGATGAATCAAGATTAAATGGTGAACCTTTATCAAAAACTACATATAATAAAGATGGATCAGTTAAAAAAGAAGGTTTTAAAAAATTATTAGAAGCAAAACCTCAAAGTGCTAAAGATTCTAAAGGAAACGTAAGTAGAGATACTTTTTACAAAGACTTTAAAAAGAGAAAAGCTGAGTCTCAAGAAGCTTGGGATACGCTTATAGGGTATTTAGATTTTATGTACAAGCAGGTTAAAGATCCTAACGTAGATTTCAGCGTGTTAGACTTTACTGGAAAACTAATAAGCTTAAATAGTAACATGAGTACAATGTTGCGATCAGCTGCAAACGTTCAATATTATTTTGTTCAACCAGATGGTAAGCCTTTTACTGGAACATTAGTTTATGAGCATCTTATACCAGCTTCCTTCATAGTTAGTAAATTAGCTCAACATTACGCGCAAAAACTAGCTGGTTTAGAAGGTTTAGATTTAAATAAATTACATAGTAAATATAAGGTAGCAATAATACCTAAAATAATGGATGACAGTGTGGGTATACTTAGAAAATCTAGAATGAGTGCTGCTTGGGATTTTATGACAGATAGTGAATTAGATAGGTATTTTGATGACGTAACTAGAGGTATGAGGAATGTTTTTGCTGTTGAAAACTTAGAAACAGGAGATATAATCGGGCAAGATCACGCTGATATTTCTGACTTACAATATTCTAGAAAACAAATAAACACTATAAATAACTATAATAAGTTTATACAGTTTTCAAGAGTACCTGGTCCTAGAAAAGGTATTAGTGTTATTGATTTTGACGATACATTAGCTTTTAGCGATTCAATGATAATAGTTAAATGGAAAGATGGTAACCTTACAAAAATGACGCCAGCTGAGTTTGCTAAACAATCTGAAAATATAGCTGACATAGTAGAGTCTTTTGATTTTTCTGAGTTTAACAAAGTTAAAAACGGTAAAAAAGGACCTTTCTTTAATAGAGCTAAATCTTTAAAAGATAAGTTTGGAAATAAAGATATTTTTATATTAACAGCTAGACCTCAAAAATCAGCACCAGCAATAAGAGCTTTCTTAGCAGGCGTTGGTTTAGATATTAAATTAGAAAACATTGTTGGTTTAGAAGATGGTAGGCCGAAAGCAAAAGCAGATTGGATACTTAGTAAGGTAGCAGAAGGTTATAATGATTTTTTATTTGCAGATGATGCTATTAAAAACGTAAAAGCTGTTGCCGCTGTTTTAGATCAAGTCGATGTTAAGTCTGATGTTCAACAAGCTAGGGTAGAGTTTAGTAAAAACATGGGTAGAACCTTTGATGAAATATTAGAGGAAAACAAAGGTGTTAAAGCTGATGAGATATTTTCTGAAGCAAGAGCTAGAACAGAAGGTAAAAAGAAAAGATGGGAATTTTGGATGCCACCAGGCGCTGAAGATTTTAAAGGATTATTATACTATTTCTTAGGCAAAGGTAAAGTTGGTGAAAAACAAATGGACTTTTTTAATGAAGCGTTAATAAAACCATTCGCTAGAGCTATGACTGAGTTAGCCAGAATTAAACAAGCTTATGCCAATAACTTTAAAGCTTTAAAGAAAAAATATCCTGATGTTAGAAAGAGGTTATCTAAAAAATCTCCTTATGGTAATTTTAGCTTTGACGATGCTATTAGAGTTTATCTTTGGACTAAGCTGGGTTACGAAATACCAGGTGTAAATAAGCAAGATGTACAAGCTTTAGTTGATATAGTTGTTTCAGATCCTGATCTTAAAGCTTTTGCTGATGGTTTAGATTTAATATCAAAAGATAGAGGTTATCCTAAACCAGGTGAAAACTGGACAACAGGTAACACTGCGCAAGACATGAAAGATCTTTCTGATAAGGTTTCAAGAAAAGAATTATTAGAAGAGTGGATTAAGAATAAAAATGAAATATTTACAAAAGAAAGATTAAATAAAATAGAAGCCATATATGGTGAAAACTTTAGAAGTGCACTAGAAGATATTCTTTATAGAATGGAAAACGGTACAAACAGAGTTTATGGTAGTAAAAACAAATTAGTTAACGCGTTTAGTAACTGGATAAATAATTCTGTTGGTGCAATTATGTTCTTCAACATGAGATCTGCATTACTACAGACAATATCTTTTGTTAACTTTATGAACTGGTCAGATAATAATCCAGCTAAATTTGGTGCTGCTATATTGAACACTAAACAATTTGCTAAAGATTTTGTTAGAATATTTAACTCTGATTTATTAAAACAAAGAAGATCTGGTTTAGGGTATGATATTAATGAAGCTGAAATTGCTGAAGCTTTAGCAGGTTCTAAAAATGGCCCAGCAGCATTATTGAGATACTTATTGAGAATAGGTTTTACACCTACACAAATCGCGGATAGTTTTGCTATATCTTTAGGTGGTGCTACGTTTTATAGAAACAGAATAAATACATATTTAAAACAAGGATTATCAAAGGTAGATGCTGAGGCAAAAGCTTTTGAAGATTTTGCAGCAACATCTGAAGAATCACAACAGTCAGCTAGACCTGACATGATTAGTCAGCAACAAGCTGGACCATTAGGTAGATTAATACTTGCGTTTCAAAATACACCAATGCAGTATATGAGATTAACTAAAAAAGCTTTTCTTGATATTAAAAATGGTAGAGGCGATCTTAAAACAAATGTATCTAAGATTGTTTATTATACAGCAATACAAAATATCATATTCACAGCTATGCAAAGTGCTTTATTTGCATTATTGTTTGCTAATGACGAAGAAGATGAAGAGATACTAGATAAAAAAGGTATGAGAGTTGCTAATAATATGACTGATACAATATTAAGAGGTGGTGGTATATATGGTGCAGTTGCTTCAACTGCTAAAAACATGATACTAAAATTCATGGAACAAGAGAAGAAAGGCTTTAGAGCTGATCATGCTTACACAATGATTGAGATGGCAAACCTATCTCCACCTATTGGTAGTAAGTTAAGAAAAATATATTCAGCTACACAAACTTATAAATTTAATAGAGATGAAATAGCAGAAAGAGGTTTTCATATATCTAATCCAGCTTATCAAGCAATAGGTAATGTTGTGTCAGGTGTTACAAACGTTCCTCTAGACAGATTGTTTAATAAAATAAACAATTTAAGAGCAGCATCTAATAATGAAAACGAGACTTGGCAAAGAATAGCTAACGTAATGGGTTGGAATACTTGGGACATAGGATCTAAGCTACCAGAAGACGCTGAAGATAGAAAAAGCAAGCCAAGCAGGAAAAGAAAAAAGAAAGTAAAAAAGAAGAAAAAGAAGTAATTATAAAAAGATAAACCGACTTTACTATGAAAAAAATATTATTAATCTTAGCTTTGCTAATATCTAGCAATGCTCAATCGCAATTTGTTGAGAAATTATACAAAGATTTTCTAAAGTACGGCACGTTTTATGCTGCTGGTAATGTAGAAAACGCTCAAGCGGTTCAACCGAACTATTTTATACGTACTAATCCAGAAGATTTTTACGGTATACCACAAGTGGAAGATAGAGCTGACTACCATCCATTTAACTATAGATATGGTTTAGGTATACGTAAGTTAGCTAGATTTGATTATGAAACTAAACCAGGAACTTTCTGGACAGGTAATCAACAAGTAGAAAAACAAATAGGTCTATCAGCACCTACATCAGCTGTTCAAGGTTTAGAATATTTATTACACTGGGAAAAAGAAAGATTCAACGGTAATGAGTTTACTAACAAAAGATTATTCGTAAGACATACTGGTGATTATCATATTGCTAAATTTGAAGCTAGAGAAACTGGTAAAATAGATTTTAAATATTTATCTGGTGAAATAAGAGCCAGGTTACCTATAGGTAAGAAGTTTAGTATATCTGCTGGAGCTATATACCGTACACATGAGCGTCCTTATGGTTACAACCCTGTAGAAATATGGTTAAACATGGAAGATGAAAACGGTGATGCAATGAATCCTTGGTATTCTTTAGGTTATGAATATGGTTACCAAGATATATACTATAGTCAAAACGATCAAGATGGTAATCAAACATATGATTGGTACTGGATAAACTCACAAGGTGAAACTGTAGCTTACACTGATGCTGATTTTAGAGATAGAATAATGCCTGGTTTGTTAAATCGATATAACAAAGAAGCTTGGGCTGATCTTGATGCTTTTGCTGAGATTGCTCCAGTTGTCGGCGCAGACTTTTATCATTACAAAAATAACTTTTGGCTACACGCTTACGGTAGTTGGATATTACCTTATCATAAGTATGTGCAAGGCAATGAAGATTTTAGCTATTTACACAGAAACAGCTGGGGTAAAGGCGGACATAATAATTTATTAGATGGTGAGCAGTGGAGTGATTACCAAGCTGGTTTAGTGTTTGGTGTTAAAATTAGCAAATCAGTTGGTTTGTTTATAGAAGGTGAGTATACTAAATTTTGGGATACAGAGATGTTTAACTCCAATTTTGGAATTAATTACACGTTTAGATAATGGAAGAATTATCAGAAAAGTCACAAGTAAAACTTGACATAAAAACCTTAATAGGTATAATAATAGGTATCGTATCTGTAGCTGGTATATGGTTTGATTTAACAGCAAAGATAAGTAATATAGATACCTCGCTTGTTAGACTAGAATATAATCAAACACTAAACGATGAGTTTAGAATAAAATGGCCCAGAGGTGAAATGGGTGCCTTGCCAGATGATGCTAAGCAAGATTTAAGAATTGAATACCTACAGAAAGATGTAGAAAAACTTATAGCAACAATCGAAGAATTAAAAGAAAAGTAAAATGGCAAAAGAATTAGATGAAAATTACAAAATAGGTTTAGATATTGACGGTGATGGTAAACCAGACTTTGGGCTATCATTAAAAACAATAGGCGGTATAATATTTGCCATAATATCGTTAGCTGGTGTTTGGTTTAGTTTAAAAGCTGATATAGCTTTAGCTATGGAAATGCCTGAACCTACTATATCTAAAACAGAGTGGGAATTGAAAGATGAGTTAATACGTAATACTATTATGGATACTCAAGATGATGTAGAAATGATATTAGAAAAGCTAGATAAACTAGATGAAAGAATATACGAAATACAAAAAAATAACTAATGAAAAATATTTTAATTTTAATTTTAATACCATTTTTATCATTTAGTCAATCTGACGTGCCTGATGAATACTGGGTAAACGATAGTGATTTTGAAGAAAAAATAAACGAACACCATGCTTTTGGGGATGATGACAGTAAACCTGTTGTTATAGAGTTTTGGGCTAAGTTTAATGAAAAAAATTGTTTTGCTGAGTGGAAACAATTGAAAGATGCAACTTATTATAGAGTTAATATAGCTGAAGCACCAGAAGCTAAAAAGAAATATAGAGTCCGTATGGCACCTACAATTATTATATTTAAAGGTGGTATAAAAGAAACAGTTTTTAAAGCAGGGTTAGATCTTGAATTACCTGCAGACTTGGAAGAAATTCAAGAAGCAATTAATGAAGTCAATACGGCTTCTAAATTTTAGAACTATGTGTGAATTATGTGGAGGTCACTGTGGCCTGTGTTAAAAAAATAAATTATGTGGAAATTAACTAAACAATATTGGAAAGACATGTGGACTTACATATGGAGTAAGACTACAATAGACGAAAAAGCTATAGAAACTTTAGCTGAAATAAAAAAAAGAAAAAAGCTAACTGAGGCAGAGATAAAAGATGTTATCAATGCTATAAAGAAAGTTGGTAATCAAATTGATGATATACCAAACGCACTAAAAGGTAAGGCTCGTAAAGGAAGAAAGTAATGGCTGATTTAATGAGTTTTAATGTAGAGCCATATAAAAAAGAGAAGCCACCTAGTGATAACTCTTTAACTACATTAAAAGAAATACATGATTTAAGTAAAATAGCTAGAGACAAGAGTGTGGTTAAAAAAAGAGATAATATTGAAAAATCTTTTGAAGAAATTACAAACAAGCACAACTTACCGTTTCCAAAAGAAACTGTAGATAAAATGATAAAAGAAAGTGCTGTATCTGTTTTAAAGTTAAAAAATCATTTCAAAAGACCAAGACCAAAGTATTTATCTAAAGCTATGAACGTTAGCTTAAAGGATATACCTATGCCTTCTATGAAAA
>Ga0181417_1000302_pt1 | contig 16548 bp, 10 predicted proteins | sample 40SPOviralmetaG_FD_130142 | JGI IMG/M metagenome (GOLD analysis project Ga0181417, IMG submission 130142) | Marine viral communities from the oligotrophic San Pedro Time Series (SPOT) site, San Pedro Channel, CA, USA - 40 SPOT_SRF_2013-02-13 | ecosystem: Environmental > Aquatic > Marine > Strait...
ACTTTTTGTATTTGCAAGAAGTTTTTTACAATCAAGACTGATATTCTCAGTAGCAACCATCTTAATGTTACCCTTTGATCCACCCTCACCGACAGCAACCAACTCAATGTCAGTTGCTTGTAACCTTAGTTTACCATTAGTTGCAAGAACAACGATGTTTCCATTACTTGCATGAAGAAACATTGAATCTTGTGCTTCCTCATTATCCTCACCACAACTAACCTGATAGTTTCCAGGACTTACAGTTGATGTCCAACCTTTTCGTTGTCCATCATTATCCATGAAGAAACCGTGCCGCCCATCTTTTCCCTGAAGCAAAACTCCGGCAGTCACATCGCCTCCTTTATGGATATGTCCAAAGGAACAAGACCCGTGGTCATTTCCATAACGAATACCAGTATAGTTATTCTTTGCACTATCTGTTGGGTTTGCCTGATTACTAAAAGACTTAGCTTCCTCAGCACTGATGACACCATCATTATTGGCATCAACATTGCGATTTAATCTGTCATTAACTTTATTTTGTGAGGTAGGTGCTCCCATTTATATTTCCTTTATAATAATACTATTTAAGATAAATTATCAGTGGTTCCAGGAATGTTAAGTCTTGGATCATTGCTAGAGATATCAGTACCTTGTCTGAGGATTGCAGATGGAGGTGTAGTAACTTCAGCATCAATACTCTCCTTCAGTGTATCATAGACTGGTATGAGTTGTCCAGGTGTCTCGTATACACCTGCATAACGAACTCCCTCTTTATAAAAGACTTGTCCATAGTATGGTCTTCCATCTATGTATCCAGTCTGCTTCAATCCAACCAAATCTGTCACCTGTAGAATTTGCTCTGGTAAAACCTCAGGATCAACTGGGTCTCTAACTACACTAAACCTTGGAACTGCTTGGAAATTAATTCCAGTATCAGTGATCATTCTAATTTCTGGTTGTCTTGTAAATCCTCTTCCAAAGAATGGAGAATCTGCCAATGCTGGTGTTTCTGGTAAAACATTGACCTTAGTAATTCTACCAAATGTATCACACTCATATGAGAGTTTAACTCCATTACTTGGTTCAATTACAAGTTGATCTACTCCACAATTGTAATTAATACCAGGATTTATAACTTCAATACCTTCCAATGCAATAGCAACTGGATATGTAGAATCTCCTGTTCCACTATCAGGTGGTTTAGGAAATCCATTTCCTGGATCATCTACAACAACTTGACATACTCTACCCTTTCCAACAATCTTTAATGGACAAGGTGGTGGAATTAGTATAGCAGAAATTCCAACTGGATTGGTAGTCCATGATCTACCTCTTCCAGTAGATACATTTGTATCAACTATAATATCAACTTTGACTACTACTGGATTTTGTTGAAATCCAGTATTAGGGAAACGTCTATTGGTCAATCGGAGTTCAACGGATTTTTTTCCTTTTGTAGCATTAAATGACTGATACCGAACAGGATCATTTCTAGTGCTTCTTGGTCCGATACTTGCACTCTGAACCTTTACTCCATCAACAAAAACATCAACGAAATCATCAACTTCTGTCCTAATTTTATATATACCATCAACAGGAAAATCTACGTTTTCCCAACGCATAACCCAAGTCTTTCCTTGAATTTCTTCATTTGGTTTTAGATTAATATCTTGGAAAAGTGGTGAGAGAAATCCTTTTCTATAACTTGCTAGTTCCGTTGGGCCAGCATACGTCGTACCATTTTTTGATCTAGTAGAACCAGACTTTAATCCTGATGAAGTAGGTTTTTCAAGAGTAACACTTTGTTTTTGTTTTCCTTTTCTACCCGATTGAGTCCAAGTGACACCTTTGATTTTAATCTTTTCTACCGCAACTCCAGCATTATTAGGATCATCATCCCAATTTAATTTAATATCAATTTTACCATCACCCTCAATACTTTTACCGTCCTGAGAGAACTTAGCATTTCCAGAGACAATCTCAAAAGAAGCGTTGGTATCATCTCCATCACCATCTCTCAATGAAATTTTCTTTCCATTTGATGACACTCTTACTCCACCACCTTTTGAGTTCAATCCAATGTAAGTGACTTTAGTTTCACCACCACCAGTTGACTTTGGTTTTGACAACCAATCGCTTGTATCAAAGATTTTTTTCTTAATCCTTTTAAAAGTATCAGTTTCTTGATTAATAACCTCAACAGTGATTATATGTTTTCCTTTTTGTAATGGAAACTTAACTGTCTTAGGAAAATCTGATTTAAATCCTTCTAAAGTTCTTCCATTAAAACCCAGTCCACCCTCTAAAATTACTCTATCATCAACAAGAATTCTTCCACCATTATCAACTGTACCTTTCATTCCATAGAAACCATCATATGGTGCATCAATAACCCAAGAAGTTCTAAACACTTGTCCACCATTGTCAGAATCTGGTGTACTTAATGGTAATACAGGTGACATTGCATACCGATTAGTAAATCCACTCCAAGCAGGGTGTGTTACAGGGAACCATTTTTCTTTAGATCCAGGGAATCTAGTTGTCCAATATGGATTGTTGGGACATCTTCCTTCTTGTTGTGGTTTCGGATCTTGTGGTGCAGGCGGTAAGGGAGAATCAATTGATAATGCAACACCCATTGGATTTTCATTCCAAGACTTTGCGGATACAACTTTCTTTTCTTTGACTGTGGTTTTTATTCTCATAGCAAATGCCATGGGATTACCTTCAGCAAGAGGTTTACCTTTAATCTGTTTTAATTCTACACGAATTCTATATTTTCCTGCTTTAAAAAATCTTGTTTCAAAACTCTTACCTGTGCTTCTACCTGGAGCATTGAATCCCTGTTTTTTAATAATGACTTCATCACCACCATTGTTGATATCATTAAGACCATTACCAATACCTGCTTTACCATCTCCAGAACGGTTACCAATGTAAACTTCTGCAGAGTCATCAACCATAATCTCAAGGTTATAATTTCCGGTAATAGGAAAGTCTACATATTGCCATCTAATAATATGAGTTCCACTAAAATCATCTGTTGTTGCCTTCTTGCTTTGAGGATTAAATGGAAGAACTCCAAAGCGAGATAGGAAATCACCATCTCTACCTGCTTCAGGATTTATTCTCCAAAGTTTTCTATCTGCATCATTGATAGATTTCTTAGTATTAAAAACTTCTTCCATTTCAAAACCAGAACTAGAGGAACTTGATCCTCCTGATTCTGATTTAACATCTACTCTAAAGTCCAGGTCAAAACTACCTCTTTTTTGACTCCCTTGTGGACCAACACCCCTTATAATCTTTTTATTTGATGCAGTAAAAGTTCCTCTATTAACTCTAACCTGCATATCATCATTATCATTAGCCGATCCAACATAATCAGCAAAAATAACTTTACCTGGTTTATTACCCCTCTCTTTATCTCTAACTCCAAAGCTTTGCATAGTGCCTTGTTCTATAACACCAGAATTTGATTTAGTGTTTGAGATTTTATTAATGTTTATGGTTTTTGTTATACCACCTTTCTGTCCACTTTGAGTCCATGTTGCATCTCCAATAGTAACTGATCCTACAGCAATTCCAGATGTTTGAGGGTTATCATTCCATTCCAATCTAATAGTAACATCGCCCTTGTTTTGACCTTTTACAATTAATTTTGTACCATCATCAGAGAACTTTGCAGAAAGTCCAGGAGAACTAGACTTAATTTTTAAAGTTGCATTAACATCAAATCCATTACCAGCGTTATCATCAAACTCTATCTCTCTTCCTTTATTGACAACTCTTTTTCCTGATGTTGATGAAGCATTACCATATTTAATTTTAAATTCTCTTTGTCCGATCTGTGGTTCTTCTTTAGCAGAATCTGCAACAGCAACAACTTTATAATTCGTATTCCTAAGAACTCTTATATTTTTTTTATATGACTTACTACTTTTTTGGACATTATCTAAAACAAAAGAATGTTCTCCTCCCTCAGATGTAAAACTAAATTTTATTGCACGATGTCTTTGAGATCCTTGTCCATAAACTTCAAACTCAGTATTAATATATTTTTTCTCATCTTTTTTCTTAGGTATTTTTGTAAGAATAGGAATATTCTCCAGGTCAACTCTAATCCTATGGATTCCAGCAGTAACAAATTTCTTTAACTTATCTGGAGAATCTTTAAATCTAGTTGTCCTACCAACTAATACATTGTCTAAGTAGATATCCGCAACGTTGTCCGCAGCATATCTAAAATTATAATCACCATCATATGGAAAGTTTTCTTCCCACTCTAATGTATGTTCTATTCCAGCAAAATCACTACCAGGAACATTTGATGGTGGAACTGGAGAGACAGCATATCTATTCATAAACTCACTCCATGCCGGATGAGTCACCTTATGAATAACTCTAGACTTTTTATTGAGAGCAGTAACCCTTAATGGTTTTTCTCTCTGAGTTGTCCACCAGTTACGAATAATATTACCCTGAAGATTTACTCTTGTTCCACCTCTTAGAGACTCTAAGAAGTCTTGGTATCTTCTTTGCTCAATCGCTGCAGGATTTGACTTAAGAGTTGCATATGCGGTTGGATCCCACACACCAACCTCTTTTCCATCTGCATCATATCTCTTACCAAAAGAAACTATCTCCGATGGACCACAAGTTGATAAATCATATTCCTCAAAATCCTCTTCGTCCTCAAAAGTTTGAACCGTCTCAACGAATGCACATTTAGAATATGTAGGGTCTCCAACCATAATAGCTCGAACCACTGCTCCCGCACCAATACCATACTCATCTATTACTTCTGTGACTGGTGCGTATTCATATCCCCATCCACCATCAATTAAATCTACTGCAAGGAGACCACCATCAGTTCCAAATATAGGATTAGCTTTCGCTCCAATACCATTACCACCGGAAAAAATAACATGTGGATCTACATTATTAAAAGCATCTGATCTTATTCCACCATCATCATCGTAAATATCAAGTCCAGTAATACCAGAACATCCTTTATTACCACTAGAAGAATTTTGTGGAAGAAGATCCTTTGGTTCTAATTTATTAACCCCATTGATATTCATGAACTGAATTTTATCCCTTCTTCTAAGAATAAATTGAGTTCCTGGATTTAATTTTGCATACTTATTAGCCTCATATCGGTTGACACCATCAACGTAACCTCTTGTGGTTGAAATATATCCAACCTTAATATCACATTTATTTGCTGGTCCGAAGAGATTAAACGACATTATCGGTTATACTTTGTCTTCATATTGTGTATTTATGTTCAGGTAATCGTACCAATATTATTCCCTTGTTCGTCAACAATATTACCCTGACGTACTGCATCTCTCTCCTGTTGTGATATTGGAGTATCAAGATCAATATCAGCAGTTCCTGCAGGAGGTGGTGCAAATGACTCTGGTGGTGGTGGAAGAACTTTATCAATTCCATTAGACACTGAGTTTTCAATAGATTTGATACTTGGGAAATTAGTATCTGGTTGAGCAGATCCACCATGTGCCATACAATACTTATCAGATACTGCTACATTTGGTTTCAGTTCACAACCAAAAATATTAAGACTAATATTTGTAAACGAGAGAGCACCACTGATACTACCAGCAACATCAGTAATTTGACTCAAAATATCAGATATAGATCCACTCACACCTGCGAGTTCACTTTGCATATCTTTAACAAATTCATTTACATTGTCTAAAATATTTCTGTTGGCATCATCAATTTGTGTTTGATTTGAATATAAAATACTTCCAATAACATCTTCAGCATAACATGTTGGAACCATTGGTTTTCTTTTTAAATCATCTGTATCATTGTTCTCATAATTTCTTCTTGCCTTTGCTTCAGCATTATCCATATCTAAGGCATCAGATAGCAGACCCTCAATTTGGCCGCAAACATTTGCAGTAAGTTTTCCATATAAACATAAAATTAATTCTCCAATTTGCTCCTTTAAGTCTGCAAACATTGTTCTCATATGAATAGGTAATGCTGCTACAGCATTTGTCATTGCTTTATTCAATTGCTTCATGACGTACTCCATAATCTTATCAAAGATTATCTTCATATACTTTGCAATCTCACATGCAGCATCAGAGATTAATTTCTGTATACTTGAAATTGTGCTTGATACTGCATCAATATAACTTGATATTGCAGCAAGATATGAATTTAATCTCTCTGTCAATTTAGTAATGATTGTTTGAATTGATGATATTGCTGACTGAACAAACTGATCAGGATCAGGTTTCATTATAACATTACATTCTCTGATCTTAGTCTCACGTTTTACATCAGCAGAAGAGAGTTGATGCATCGCATCAGGGTTTTCTTTTGTTGGATTACCTTGACTTGGTGTTGATGGAGATTCTTGTTGTGTTTTTAATTTTTTAACATGATCTGCTACCGCTTGCATTGCGGCATCTTCTACTTCCTGAACTGACTTACCTTCGTTTCTTGCCTGCTCTCTTGCAGCGTTTGCGACTTGTAAACCATCTGGAATTGCACTAAGAGGTTGATCTGGTCTCAGTCCAAACTTATTAAGTTTGACTCCAGGAGGTGCTGGTGCAAGTGCTTTTCCTAATGCAGAATTTGTTGGTTTCTTTGTAACTAAACCTTCATCAGGAGCTGTTGGTTTGGCACTTCCTACTGGAGGTGTTTTTCCTTCAGCATATCCACTGGTAGAACCAAAGTTAGATTCCGTCTTGCCAATCTTTGTTGACATCGGAGTCTGAGCATTTTGCCCCATGATTCCCATGATGACGGGGACCTGTTGGTCTTGTCCGTCCATAAAGAATCCAAAGACAAAATTACCCTGACGCAATGCAGGAGTTGTGCTTGCATTTGCTTGTCCACCACCAGCAGTGATGGGATACATGACACTCGCCCAAGGCAACTGATCTGAAGGAATAGACTCCTCTTCCTTATCATGGATACCCATGATACGAACTTTATATCGCCTACCCCATCCAGGGATACTATTTGGATCCTCAAATTTTCCAGACAGTGAATTATTTCTCCATTCAGAATCATCGGCAACTTGTCCTAGCCACCAAATAAATTGTGCTCCTAAAAAACCGGGATCAAATAGTGCTGCTCCTTCTGCCATTAATCTTCGTAAATCCTACATTCGTCTGTTTCAGGATTCTCATCACAATACATTTCTAATGCTGAGGGATCGTGATGATCTTCTGGATGTGCTTTATGGTACATCTCAAGATGCTCTAATTCATCTGCAGTATGACGGCGCATCTGAGGCGAAATAGTTGGGTCTTCAAGAATTTGCTTATCCTTTTCGATATGAGTCTCTATATTTTTTTCCATAATAGTAATTAAAAAGTAGTTGTGGTATCGTATGATGCACTTGATACCGTTCTTTGGTATGAAGGTTGTGTACCAGGAACTTTTGTTTCCGTGGCTGGTTTGCCTGTTTGTGGGGTTTTTCCCATTCTTCCAAAAGAATCTCTTACCAAATTTAACTTTGTATAAGTTCCTTGTGCATTAATTAAATGACATAATGCTGATATAATATATAGACCACCAATTTGACGGTCAATATCATCATTCTTTGTATCTCCCTGTGCAGACGGTGCATCAAAATAAATTGCATCACCTGCATGTAATGAAAAATCACCAGGAATAGTGATTTCAATTTCAGAAGCATACAGTTGATTATAGCGCATAATTGCCTGATTGGTAATCAGTTCAGGTCTAAAGTTTGGATCCTTTGACTTTTCAATCTGCTGCTTACTTGATCCTGATGGTAGAGTTCCAGTGTCTTTTACAATATACGTTGTCCTTGAGAACTGTTTATTTTTGCCTTTACGATTAAATTCTGGGTTCAGAACTGGTAGTTCCTTTCCCCCTTTCTTTAAAGAATCCTCGACTCCATCATCTCCTGTAGCCTTTGGATTCAAAACTTCATACTTCATGTTGGGTCCAGGATCAAACAAAACGATTCGTGTTGATTGAAATCCTGCCTGCATCTTTTCTTGAATATTGATGCGATTGTCCTTAGAGAATGTCAATGCTTTTATATCATATCCCTCTGGGATGTTAGCACCTCTTGAGTCAGGAGTTTCATTATAGATAATCGACTTCTTTTTTTCCTGACTCAGTAGAGTATCAATTGATTTAAAATGATATCCTTTTGATGTTTCGTAGAAGAAAAAACCTGCGGTTTTACCAGGAGTCGCGGCAGAAGGAGCAGACTTCTTAGATAACCAGTTCAATGTGTAGTATGGTTTCCATTGACCAGGAATCTGATTCAACTCTGTTGTATCTTCAATGTCGGTGATATCTTTTTCAGTTTCTAAAAAGTTGGTCAATATTTCTTTGACTGTTTCTGATACTCTACCATCAAATCTTTTATTGATTCTAACTTCATCATTGAGAATGTATTCTTTTGAAACCAAATGAAGAGTGTTGAGACCTTTTGTTGTTTTGTCTTCTACTGGAGTTACTTTGTTAACATAGAAAGTAAATTTTATTTGTTGATTATTATTATCTTTAATTTTAAATTCTACTTTTTCACTTCCAACGATAGGTAACCCCTCAAGAGCACTCTTATCATCAATCGCACTTCCAGAGTCAGTAAAGGACACAGTTGCCATTACAGAGTCTTGAAGAAGACTCTCATAGTACATCAACTGTACTGTACCATTTAAGATAGATACAGTCTTACTTTGATCTTTATTTGAAAAGATATCTAACCTTTCAATAAAAGCAGGATTAGACTGAGCACCAGTTACTTTTTTCTCTGACATGTTTATTACCTCTTAGTTCTATTTAACGCATATACAAGATATCACTGAATGCTTCCTTTCCTTTAGCAATGATAGTGTTAGTCACAGTCTTTGCTTTTTCATATGCATTACCGACTGTATTTTGAATTGGTTGTGGGATAGGAACTGGAATCACTTCTGGCATATCATATGATGCATATTTTCCAAGAACATCCATCACTGATTTTCCATCTGCTTTGTTTATAGCATCCAAGAATCCAGGAAGTTTCTTCTCAAGTGCCTTTGTGGTGTCATGATCAAGAACAAATTCAATACCACCCATATTTTTAAACAGTCCCTTACCAATGAATCCACCTTTATCCTTTACTTCAATGTGCATATGTTCAGGGTGTCCATATGATCCAGGACCAGACTTACCACCATCTTTGTAGAATCCCCATGTATCATGAATTAGCATTTTGATTGCAGAATTATTCTCAAGTGAATTCAATACAGGAAGATATGATTGTTTATACCCTGGGTCTCCTCCCTTAAAATTAGTGACATCAATTGCTCTGGATTCATAGTGACCACGACCTTTATGAACATTAGATACTGATCCCTCACCAGGAGTATATGCACCACCAGATGTATCCTTAGTAAAATCTGGATGTTCTGCAACAGTAAATCCTTTATTAGTCAAGTCTTTACCAATGGCGACAACATTACTACCTCCAACTTTAACATCACTATTTCCTGATGATGTGGTAGGAGTAGAACCAAGGTTTGGTTTATCAGTTCCTGAAGTATCTGCCTTATCACCAATCATTGGTTTTTTTGGATCACCACCAGTAAACATTTTTGCAATGGTAGAAAGATCTGGAAGTTTTTTAGCTACGGTTTCTAATTGACCTTTTAATCCACCAAGACCTAATCCATTTACAACTTTTCCTTCAGTCTCCTGAATTTGAGGAATAAAATCACGGGCAAACATATATGCATCAATACCCATAGAAATACCAGGGCCAGGAGCGAATCCAAATGCACCAGATAAATCAAGAACACCAGATACACCCTCTAGTAATCCACCAATCAAATCACCTTGAGCAAGTCTATCATATGCAAATAAGAGGTTAACGATACCGCCAACAATTGGTATTGCTTTTCCACCTACTTTCTTGAGAAGTCCTTTCGTATCACCAATACCTTTTATACCATTCTTCCTTAGAACCTTTTCTACGAGTTCAAATCCAGGTATCTTTCTTAAGACACCCATAATATTTTCACCAACTTTTTTTACCTGATTTAATATTGGATCAAAAATTGGTTTTAAAGGTTCTATAACTTTTTGGATTGCTGCTTTTTTTACATTATCTGCAATATTAGCAGCTCCCTTTTTAAAATTATCGATGCCTTGATAGGCTTTATTTTTTAAGTTTGAAGCAACTTGAGCAACCTTATCGTATTGTCCTCGTGCAAATTTAGATGCATTCTTATATTGATCTTGTAGAAAGTTTCCAAACTTACCAAGATTACCACCAGATAAAAAGTTTAATCCGCCACCAAGTGCTTTAACACCTTTGGTTGCAAGGTCTTTAGTTGCTGTGCCAAGATCAGAAAATCCCTGCCCAATTCTACCAAAGAACCCTTTTGGTTTTGGTTTGACTTTTTTTGCTTGTGCAAGTGCTCCTGTAGTGCTAGCACCACCATCAACTGCTTTATTATATGCTTTGATCTGCTCTTTAGTCAGACCCATTTTCTTCAATTTTTTATCAATTTTAACTCTACCCTTTGTTTTGGGTTTTGTCTTAACTTTCGGTTTGACTTTAGGAGTTTTACCACGACCAAGACCAGCACCTGTTGCCATAGCAGCAATCAATGCCAGGTTCAGCATTGTATTGATTGCACCAGACAGTTTATCAAAGTTGGCTAATGCTTCATCACCTAACTTATCACCAATAAACTTTCTACCAGAGTCGTAAATCTTATATCCAAAGTCAACAAGATTAACAAATCCCTCTAATAGTTTTTCACCAATACCAAAGATAAATTTAGCAACAGGTTTCAAGAAAGATACAACTTTTGCTATTTGTGGAGCAAACTTTAATAACCTGACTACAATAAAACCAAGAATAACATTCTTAATAAAATTCTTGATACGATCAAAGAAACTTATCTTAGGAAGTTTAAGACCTTTTCCTTTCTTTTCATCTTTGTCGTCACTTTTTTCTAATTCAGTTTCTTTTTTGGAACGTGTTTGTTTTTCTGTTTTCTTTCGTGCTTGATCTGCTCTAATTTTATCTAGCGCAAGAGAACCTCTGAGAAGAGTATCTATCTCAATACATCTCTCTTTTATGACTATAAGAGTATCTTTCTTTTCACCCTTGCTCTCTACAGCAGATTCTTTTGTTCCTATTGGTGTAATTTTTGTAATCGCACCTTTCTTTATCGGAGTTATTGTTCCACTTTTACTTTGAGGGAGTAACTTTTGTGCAGTAATTGCCATAGATTACACCGTTATCCCTAAAGTTTTTATCTTCTTTTGAGAAGACATTGCAGCTGCATCAAATGTTGGAACTCCAGGTGAAACACTTTTTTCGCCTTGTGTTTGTGGTGTCTGTTGAGTATTATTCTGCATTTGAGAATATGCAGCAGTAGATGATGGTCTTGATGATTTAGAAACAGATGCTGTCGTCACACCCAATTCTTTTCTCAACTGTGCATAATTAAATTTCTTTGGTTTTTTATTACTACCACCTGACGTAGATGTTGACCCACTACTACCACCACCACCACTACTACTTAATGCACTTCCAGAAGATGCAGCAGATGCAGTGATAGCTCCTCCAGTAGACATTGATGGACTGTATGCTATAGGTTGATTTCTTGCCTTCTCAACGATTGCTCTCTCCGAAGGAGTTGCTTTATCACTTGGACCAACCCAAGGGGAAATTCCACGCTCTTTCATTAACTGAAGTGCCATCAGATCCTGAACACCAGGGGTGAACTTAGCATCGTCTGGTATACCTGCTCTTTGTGCAACTCCAGGAAGAGTATTACCAATGAATTGATATGCACCAACAGCATGAAGTTTACCAGACTCTATCCATTGATCATCAGACATTGTTTTGTCATCTAATTGTAATTTTTTAATTTCTGCTATGGTAAAATCTGTTAGTGATCTACCCTTATGTTGTGGCATTTTTTTAATGTTACCAGAGAATCCTTTAACTCCTCTACCACCAGCAGTTCCTATTTGATTGACTGCATCATATCCAGCTGCTCCAGATTCATACTTGGCAAGAACTTGCAATGCTTTTTGTTGAGTTTCAGTCAGACTACTACCTGATGGAGTTTGTTCTGCAGGTTCTGAAGGTGATTCTTTCTTCCCTCCACCAAATAATTTGGTTAAGAAGTTTCCACTAGGTTTAGATTTTTCTGTTCCTTCTTTATTTCTTCCACCAGGTTCTTCAGATGGTTCTATACCAGGTCCACCACCACTTGAATATCCAAATGCACCATTTGACATAAGACTTGGAATACCTGTGCCGCCACCAGATGCATTCATAGATCTCATTGTATCTACACCATATTTTGCAACTGCTCCTTTACTCATCACAAACTCACCTGGCGTGAGCATTGCAGGAACCGTATCTTTATTTCCAGATCCAGGGACTTTACCACCCTTGGCCATTTTTACAGGTTCTTCTTCCTTTAAACTTTCTGTTGCTGTTGTTTGTGCTGCTTTGAACTCTGCTTCTTGTTTTTGTTCTGGAGTTTGCTCTTCTTCAGGTGTTTCTTCACTACCATCAACTTCTGTGCCTGTTAATATTCTTGCACCCAACATTCCAACACCACCAGCAACTGCTAATGCTGCTGCTGCCTTTGGATTCCGTGATACAAATCTAAGTAACTTTGGTACAGCAAATTTAATAATTTTAACTGCCCAACCACCAATGGTTCTAATTAAACCACCAAACTTAGTTCCAAATAATAAGTATGCTCCAACAATAGCAGGCCAAAAGTCCTTGAAAAATCTGATAAGGTTATCAATCTTCTCTTTATTTTCTGGATCACCCATCCACTTAAGGATCTTAAATACAACTCTACCTAGTATGACAGTTTTTATAAAATCAAAGATTTGTGTAAACAATCCCTTTACTGGTGCAAGAACTTTTTCAGTTGTTTTTTTCAGACCTTTGAAGATACCGGACTCTAATCCTTTTTCTTTCTTCGCTCTCTTTGTTCTCTCTGTAGTTTGACTATCTTTCTTAGACTGACCTACATCAAACTTATTTTTTTCAATCAGAGTGTCTCGAATAGACGTGACAATCTTTAATATTTCCTCAAGTATACCACCACCTGCAGCGGCCTCAGGAGCGATCTTACTTGGATCAAATTTTGTTATTCCTACTGCTGCTTTCGGTTGCTTTACAAGTGCTCCACCTCTTCCTCCTGGTAATGCTGTTGATTCTTTTGAAACTGTTGCTGATTGTTTTTTCTTTAAAACTTTTTCAACAAAATCTTCAAATCCTATCTTATCGTTTCTTTTTTTAAATCCTTCTTTTCTTTCAGTAGGAGATAATTTTTCACCATCTATGGTTCCTTCAGCAGTAAGTTCATCAACATACTGCTGGTATCTTTCACCTAAAAACTTAGAACCGAATTTACTAGATGGCATTCCTTTGCTTTTGCTTTAATTCCTCTTCCTCAAGATGCTGTTGCAATAATGCAACATAGATGTCTCGTTCCCAAGGCATCAAGTTTTCAATCTCAGTTAATGAATATTTATGATACTGCATCAAGGCAAAATTGAGTTTATAGTAGTTCTCCAGATCCATATGGATCAGGGCTATGCGAAAAAACCCGCTAATCCCTCAATTACAACAGTATTTTCTTTTTTTGTTTTGGGATTCTTTACCTTAATTGAATGAGATAATTTAGGCATAGACTCAAAGAACTTCTCAATTTCTTTGAACTGAGAAGAATTCATCTGTTCTAAGAACTCAACAATTTCTTTCTTGGTGCAATCCTCAGTTGCCCACACCTCATCTTCAGTATAAATTTTATCAATGCATGTCGAGATCAAGTCAAAAGATTGCTCCATTGCATTACCATCTTCAAAGTCAAAATTATTTTTAATAAATTGTTCAAGAGAAGGATACTTCATCTCCATCATGATAGTATCATCTAACTTAATTTTATTGGTGTGCTCCTCATTTTTCTGAACTTTAATATCATCCAAGTTAATTGTAATGGGAACTTGAGTTACTCCATCATCAGGACATGTGACATTAACTTCAATCTCTTCACCAACAGACTTACCACGAATATTCAAAAACAAATATTCAATATCAAAAGTTGGAAGAGTTTCCACTTTGATACCTTTAGTTTGAATACAGTTCTTAATTACATTCTTGATAGCATTTGTGATTTGCTTTGTATCTTCGCTCTCTAAAGCAATCACAAGAACCTTTTCCTCTTTTACAAGGAATGGTCTGTATTGAATTGTATCACCTGTAGATGGCAATTCAAGTTCATATACCGGTGTGGCAATTTTTGGTAAAGGCATAATGTCCTATAGATAGATTTCAGTATTGTTATTTATTGTACTTTTAGAACATAGTAAAGTTTGCTTCCTCTTGAATTAGACGAGCATCTTCTGGAGTAACTCTGTTTATATTTTTTCTAAAGGATGAATCAGAGTTGACAGATGGAGTATATAGATTCGGATCAAAAGATTTACTATTTTGTTTTGCTTGTTCTGGAACTGTAGGTAACGTAGGTAATACCGGTGGCGCATTTTTGGTAGGATTACTTCCGTTACCAAGATAGTATCTAATATAACTCATTGATACGGATACTTTTAATAATGAAGATGACTCATAGGTGAGCGGCATTGAACTAACAGAAAGTGGGAAGGCTCTCACAAAATTATAAGTCAAAGAATTTTGATAGTTTCTTTCAAACTTTGTCACCTTTAATCCTTGATCCATAATATATTCATTTGGATATCTTGCTCTGTAATGATATGATCTCGATGCAATATTTGGTTCTTGTGAATTTAATGGACCTCCGCCCTGAAGACCACCTTGATCTTCGTTCATAATAAATGATATCCATTTCTCAAAGAAACGAATTGACGTGTACTTCTCTGCATCAACATAGAATGTAAGATCAATTCTATCGTCAAACTGTCTTCTATATGCATGTTTTTCAGTCACACCTGTGCGGTCATTATTATTCTCAAGAGTTGCTAATTGAGATCCAGGAAGACTAGCTTCACTGCAGGATAGATTAAAAGACCTTTGGTTAACACCAAGAAGTGATCTCAATGCAGAGGGAAAAGGAATTTCAACATCAAAGTGTGATGTTAAAGCAGGATTTAATAATGATGATTTAATCTCAGCAATTGTTTTAGATTTGCCAATTCTATCGGTGAGTGCCATCTATAAATAGTTTTTACCTTATATATTATGTATGGCAGAAAGTATCAAGAGTAAATACCGACCGTCATATCCCAACAAATATAAAGGTGATTATACAAATATTATATGCCGAAGTAGTTGGGAGCGCAAGTTTTGTCGTTGGTGTGATCTAAATGAGAGTATCCTCCAATGGGGGAGTGAAGAGTTTCACATTCCATACGTCTCTCCTGTTGATAATAGAGTTCATAAGTATTTTCCCGATTTCATTATAAAGGTAAAGGAAAGTACCGGTGAAATTAAAACCTATGTCATTGAGGTAAAACCAAAGAAGCAAACAAAACCTCCAACAAAAAGAAAAAAGGTGACTAAATCATACATCTATGAATGTACTACTTGGGAGGTTAATAAAGCAAAGTGGAGAGCTGCTCATGAGTTTTGTGCTGATAGAAAAATTGAATTTAAAATCATTACAGAAGACGAGTTAGGTATCAAATGAACCGCATCGAATCTGTCATTAACGAAATTAAATCTGAGAGTAGCGTTGATGATAGAATGACACTAATCACTTATGCACTAAATGACACGGTAACTCCTATACCTGAAGTAGGTAACATATGTACCTTCTATTATTATGCAAAAACCCCTAATCTTGAATACGATCAACATCCATTGGTTGCTGTAACCGAATTATTCAATTGGGGATTTCGTGGTATAAATTTTCATCACCAAGAGTATAGACAATATACCTGGGAAGAGTTAGGAGGTCAAGTATACATAGTACAACAAGATGAACTTGATGAATTATTATCACTACAATATGGAAAATTTGTCCTAAATAAATAAAAAGTATTTTAATGGCATCTTTCACTCAAGGAACAGCAGAAGAAGTAAAAAGTGGTGCTGCTCAATTCAGACCAGGTGCTATTGTATCTAAGAAAGCTATGACTCCTGTTGGAGTAGAGTACCGTGAGGTGGAACAAAATATTCGTGGTAGCAAAACTAGAACTGTTAAAAAACCAGTTGGTGGAACAAAAATATATCATAGAGCAGTAACTTACGTTACTCAAAATGAAGATGGGACTGTGAGTGGAGCAGAGAGAGTAATTTATATTGAAAAAAATGGTACATATCAACCAGCAGCAATATCAAAGGATGGAGGAAAAACATATTCATTCTCTGATCCAAATTATCCAACAATGGATGGTGTTGCCGGAGTAGGTCTCTCAAATGAATTAAACAATAAAGATGGTGGAATACGTAAAAACCTTGATGCACAAATTAATAATTCATTAGATGATGCAGGAATACCAAAAACTCAAAAGAAAGAAATAATAGATTCAATTAAAAATAATGCAGACCAAAAAGACGAAGAAAAATCAACTGAT
>Ga0181417_1000303_pt1 | contig 16529 bp, 7 predicted proteins | sample 40SPOviralmetaG_FD_130142 | JGI IMG/M metagenome (GOLD analysis project Ga0181417, IMG submission 130142) | Marine viral communities from the oligotrophic San Pedro Time Series (SPOT) site, San Pedro Channel, CA, USA - 40 SPOT_SRF_2013-02-13 | ecosystem: Environmental > Aquatic > Marine > Strait...
GACGAAGACGAATACGGAAAATCCGTGTCACTGTCCGGCGACGGCTCGGTCATTTGTATTTCCGCGCCTCGTAGTGATGCTGTGAGCACGGATCAGGGGTACATAAGCGCGTTCACCGTACGACCCATCTCCTACTACGTGAAACCGACGATAAACCTGAACGGCCTGAACCCTCAACCCATGGAGGCAAACACCAGCTACGTCGAGGCAGGGGCTGTAACGGACACCGGTGCAGCCGTGACGATCGTGGGTAACATCGAGGATAACACCATCGAAGGTCGGCAGTATACAGTGCGATACACAGCCTCGAGCGCTTTCGCGACCACGACGGTCGATAGGACGGTCGTCATCACCAAAGATCCTACCGCACCGGTGGTCACGCTGAACGGCGATTCCACCATGTTTGTCACTGTTGGAGGCGTATTTAACGACCCGGGTGCGACCTCGAATTTACCCGGCACTGTCACCGCAGACGATTCCGAAGTAAATTTCAACGCGGTCGGTGAATATAAGATCAAATACAGTGCGGTTTCGACGTATGGAATCTCGTCGGTGAGTAGTGCATTCAGGACACTTTTTGTCATTTACGGGTCCGAAATCGAACCCTCGTTGCCCAGCCGAAAGCGCCTGTGCATGTCCAGGGATGGATTCATCGCATCTGCCGCCGATTTCGCGAATAGTTCCGTGAAACTGTACGAGTGGGACCCGATCACACCTAAAGCGTGGAAACAGATCGGTCAGGAATTGACGGGTCCCGATGCCACGTATTTCGGAACCGCGGTGGACCTTTCGACGGACGGCCTGACGGTCGCGATCGGCGCGCCTTTTTTTAACACTTTTTCAGGGGCTGCATTAGCGGGTGCAGTGAGGGTGTACAGGTTCGATTTCCTTGTGAACGCATGGGAGAAAAAAGGTGGTGACATCACGGATTCCGTCGCCGGAGACAAGATGGGAGAAATAGTGTCCATTAGTGGCGACGGCGACGTGGTATCCGTTGGGTCCACCGCGCCGACCAGTTCGAAGAACCCGTTCGTCTTCACCTACAGGTACTCCGCTGCGACGGATACCTGGTCGAAAATTCATTCCTACACAGAACCCCTTAAAATCCAATCATCGCACTTGTTTTCAACGTCCCTGAACCACGACGGTTCGAGACTTCTGCTTGGCGCGTCAGTGAATAACTACAACACAGGGGCTGTCTTCCTGTTCAACACGCTGACTGATGAAAAACTGGTGAGTGTTTTTGGGAATCAATTGGGGGATGTGCTCGGTCGTTCGGTGAGATTATCGAAGGATGGGCGCAGGTTCGCTTTCAGCGCGACCGGATTCGCTTTCAGCGCGACCGGATTTGTGAAAGTATACGCCGAGGATTCGCAGACGGGGTTTTGGGGACAGTTGGGTGAAGCCCTGACTTTCTCTGGAGCTGATGACCTGGGTGCCAATCTGGGTGCACACGTCGATTTGTCAAGTGGAGGGAATATAGTCACGTTCTCGGACCCATCGACGAGTCAGGGTGTGGGTAAAATTTTTCAATACGCATGGAACGGTAGGTACTGGGTCAAAAACACCGACGAGGTTACGAATGGTGTCGCCGGCACGTTCTTCGGACGCAGATTTTTCGTGACGGAAGATGGTTCAAAGATCTTATCGGAGAGCAGCACGGCCTCACGGTTTTCTCGGTGGAACGTTTTACGACCGACCTTCTCTCTGAACGGGGGTCGACTTCTTTCCACGCAGCTCGGTCAAGCGTATGCGTACGATCATGTGACGACGACCGGAACCGTGACCTTCACGGGTAACGTGAATCCGGACGTGACTAGCGATTACATCGTCAAGTATTTGGTCTCTAACGACCTAAATCTCTCGGAGGTTGTGTATCAGGTTGTCAGCGTTTCGGGCAACTTTCTCCAGTTGTGTCTCGATGTCGTGAGTTTCGACGAATCGAGCACACCTTCGAATCTGGGATGGTCAGCATCCATGTCGAACGACGGTGAACGTATGGCCGTGGGTGCACCGGGGTACGAAAATAATACAGGTATGGTCAAGATCTATGATTTCAACCCCAACACTATCAATTGGGACCTGACGCAAACTATCGTCGGTCCGACCGTGTCGGGCTCGTTTGGGTTCGCTGTATGCCTGTCCAAAGACGGATCCCGGGTCGCTGTCGGTGCCCCCGACCACGGCAACGGCCTCGTTCGCGTGTACGAGTACACTAACACGTGGACTCAAATCGGAAGTGATTTGTCTGGGACGGCGGACGGAAAGTTTGGGTACTCCGTCGCGCTCAACTTAGAGGGGTCACTTCTTGCCGTCGGCGAGCCCCGAAAAGCATTCGATGTGAACACGGGCGTGGGTCGCGTTGCCACGTTTTCGTACGGAATCAACACGTGGACGCAGCTATCGACGTTCGAGAACACACAGCTGGAACACGAGTTAGGGTACGATGTCGCCATCACCTCTACGACGAACGAAGTCTTGGTCGGCGCCCCGACCGGGGGTCCCGGGTACGTGAGGCTCTCGTCTTACCTGAGCGGAAACGTTCCGATTTTCGCCCAGCCGCTCGTTTTCGGTGAAAAGTTCGGATGGGCCGTGTCAATAAGCGACGACGGAAACACGTTCGCCGTGGGAGCGCCGTTTTACAATAATAGGACGGGCCGTGTGCTCGTGTTCGACGCGACCCAGACGCCGCCGTCTCTTAAAGGAAGCCCCCTCATCGGAAGTGCGCCTCTCTCAGAATTCGGGTCGTCTGTACACCTGTCAGGTAACGGTACGAAGTTGGTGGTCTATACAGAAAGGGGTCGCGTCGCCGCGTACCGGTACACCGATCCGGAGTGGGTCGTCATCTCTACTGAAATCATCACAGCACCGAGCCTCGATACAAAATTTGGGTACGCCCTGGCCAGTTCAGCCGACGGCGTGAGGGTGATCACGTCTTCACCCCTGTTCGACGGCGGTTCTGGAATGGTGGAGGTGTATTCCACGGAGACGACCAAAATTTCCCTAGCGGATTTCGTACCACCAACGATAACACTGAACGGGTCGGGATCGTTTCGAGTCCAAAATGGGACGGTGTTCAACGATCCCGGGGTCAGGAGAGACGATGGGCAGTCTGGATACAACGTCGCGAACCCCCCTGATGTCAACACGGTCGGGACCTACACGGTGGCGTATAGCGCGACAGATGCAGCTGGAAACCCCAGTGTGAACCAACTTTCTAGAGTGGTCGAGGTCCTCGACTTCAGCGTCAACAACGTCAAGAGGCAAATAGATGGTCCGTTGGAGGGAATGAATAATTCTACAGTGGACGTGTCGCAAGACGGTTCACGCATCGCGGTGTGTACAGGCGCTCAACCGCAGACCTATATCAACAGCTTGGGTGGATCGCAAAATAGCGACGGTGTAAATGGAAACGTGGTAGTATACGACAGAGACGTCACGGCGTACCCACCCACATTTCAACAGACTGGTCAGACCATATCACAGGCTGGGGCGTCGTACTTCGCAACTTCGGTTCAACTTTCCCAGGATGGGACGAAGCTCGCGGTCATGAACAGCCCGGACGCCTCGAATGCAGGAATATCAATGTACGGTTTACACGCCGCGGGTGCCACGGTCGAGCCCACGCCGTCACCTTTTTTGAGATCAGAAACTGACGACTCGTTTGCCCTCCCAACTTCGAGCACCACGTCCATCACATCGGTACCCTCGGCAGGAAACGTATTCGGTCGCGATCAAAGTACACAATATTACAGGTATAAAAACGTAGCGGCTTCGAGTGACGGTTCAATCGTCGCGGTCGGTAAGCCGACTGGAAGTACCGGAGTGGTATCCGTGTACAGGCGTTCGGGTGTGACAGTCACCGTCGGTAATTTGACATCGCAGGGGCAGGTTGGTTCACACACCGGCCTCACAGCGACTGCTTCGGATATTTCTTCGAACGGTCAAAGAATAATATTCTGCGACGACGAGACCACGTTCATATATAATACGATAGGTAACGTACAGGAAGCGGCGTTCACTTCAACTGAAAAGGCAAACGCACTGTCCGACAACGGCACGATAGCTGTGGTCGCGTCGAAAAAAATAATCGAATACACACCCATAACCTTAACAGGTGGAGACAGGGTTTCCGTCGCATACGGGAGTTCGTGGTCGGATCCCGGGTTCGTCTACACGGGTAGCGACGCCGTGACCGTCACTGGAACTGTAAACACCTCACAACAAGGTGAGTACATCATACAATACACGACAGAGAAAAGCGTGCAGATCAGGGTTGTCAGTGTCGAGGCCAATCTAATAACCTTTAATGCTTCTCATTCAGCAACTAACATTCCGTACGGACCCGGGTTCGCGGGATGGACGGGTACGTGGAGGACTCAAGATTTCACTCTATTTACGGTACCTTCCAGCTACGGTGTGCTATCAAACGATAACTTTAATTTATCAATAACCCTTAATGGGACGATTCCAGTAGCTGGTAACTGGCAGTATCAGTCTATACAGATCTTCACGGATGATGGATTCTCCTCGAGCATCGGATTCACATCCAATGGTTCGGAAAGTGGTGTTTCGTATTCCTGGTCCGGCAGTGTTTACACAAATCACACGAGAACAACGTCATCGACCCCGAGTGGATTCCTATCGGGTGGTGACGTAGTTAAAGGTCGACTGCACCTTTACAACACCTATTACAGCACGTTCAGTGTAAACGTCGATGTCCAGTTCTCAAATCCTGTTAGTGGTCAAGACTCTACACCGACCATCACACTTCTCGGTCTCCCCGAAAACAGTATTTCGATAGGAGACGATTTCGTCGACCCTGGAGCCACGTCCAGTGATAGCGTCTCGGCGTACATTTCACCCACGTTTCCACAAGCCGTGTCGTGTAGGAAAGCCATAGTGTACCGGGCGGTTTCTGTGTCTGGGATCATAGCTTATGCAGTTCGATATGTTGATGTCGAGGATGTACCAAAAGTAGTCGTGTATCAGCGCGTGCTAGACACGTGGTCCCTGTTCCCCTCAAGAATCAGTCAGACAGACCAGTCGGGGGCTATATTCCTCGCAAGAAATCTTGACACGTACAATACCAACCTAGCCATATCCGAGTCGGGGTACCGCGTGGCGATCGCGAAGTACATCCAGGGGGAGGTAAATATCTTCACATACGAGTACGATCAAAACCTATATCCACCCGCGTGGGTACAGTACGGATCGACGATCCAACGTTCCTCGGGGTCGAGTGTAGCTTTATCCGGAGACGGCACGAGGCTGGTGATGGGAGGTGCGGGTGAAGTGCACGTGTACAACTACGTCTCTGGCTACTGGGTGAGACACGCACAAGATTTGTGGACCTTGACGACATCCGCTTTCGCGACCTTGGGAGTGGCGGATTACACCATGGACTTGTACGGTGACTCGGTCGACATATCGAAGGACGGTGCACACATCACCGTCGGCGCGCCCCTGAACACCACAGGTCGCGGCCACGTTTCGGTCTACACGGTCTCCGGCACGAACTTCGTTTTGAAAGGGGATCCTCTCATAAGGGATGTCAGTGAACCGGAGTTCGGGAGAGAAGTGTCCATTTCAAATACGGGTAATAACATCGTGACGAACGCTGCCGCGACCGTCGGCGGAGCGCATAAGATTGTGAAATACATTTACGAAAATAACGCCTGGTCTGAGTTCGGTTCAGGGATCGCATATACCACACCTTTTGTGAGTGCAGTTCTGGCTGGAAATGCGACGAAACTCGTATCCGCGACGTCTGCAGGAGTCGAAGTACATTCAACAGTGACGACACAGCTACCGATCGGATGGGAGCAGATGGGAGCGGACATAACCGTATCTTCGATCACCGCACCGGGACCTGACACGAACCCCTCACCCGCGCCCGGGTCGAGGTATTCTCCAGGAACATTCAATACGACTACTAACGTGACGGGCTACGCGGTCGACCTATCGTTCGATGGCACCGTCCTCGCGATCGGTTTACCGTTCTTGGAGATGGGCGGGGGGAGTCCATTCGTGGCCAACGCGCGCGGTGCCGCAGCCGTGTTCGCGTGGGACGGCACGGCGTGGAACCAATTGGGAGGTACGATCGTCCCTAAATACGTGTACGACGCTTCGTTAACTACGAAATACGACGGAACGACCAGTGTCGCGAATTTGAACGCGGATGCGGAGGCGAACATGTTAAGCGGCGCGTCGATAAGTCTCAGCGGCGACGGTCAGTACCTCTGCGTGGGATCCCCGGGCCATCTCCCGAACCCCATCGATCTATTCTCGGAACTGAATGATTCCCTTCCGAACGAGGCCGGCATCACTTCGTGGACGTTGTACCGAAGGGATGCCTCGTACGCACCCACGAACGATCTATACTCCGTCGGGTGGGAACCGGTCGTCACCAAATACAGTGAAATCTCCGCGAGCCTCTCTACGTACACTCAAGCCAGTAACGTCAACGAGACGAAACGTGAATTACTGGGGCTCAGCGTGAAGGTCTCGAGCGACGGTTCGTTCGTCGCGTACGACACGCGGACGGACGGTGTTAAGATTTTGGCACCAGTTTCAGGAACGTGGTCCGTGTACCAGACCCTGGTGACGGGTAATACGACGTTCCTCGAGAGTAACAGCGCACTCACACAAAACATGCCGCACGAGTCTTCGTTCACGGAAGCGCCGGGAGCTACTTATGGACACGGTAACTTTCCGTCGAGGCTCTGGCCGGTCGCGTACCTATCCATGTCCAAAGATAATCGATTATTGTCCGTCACGCAACCCAAGTACCCGACGATCGCTGTAACACCGGTGTTCACTGGAACTGTTCAATCGAATACCGACCTTTCATGGACAAGAATCGCCGACCGTGATCAGAGATGGAGGTTTGCCGAAATGGGTTCGTTCACGATACCTGAAGAATATACAAACATACCAAACACTAACTTCGTCGCAACTGTGACAGTCAATGCATATGTTCCGAGCGACATGTCGACTGCCAGTGAGTTTTATATAGAACTCTCCTCGGCGCGAAATGGATGGAAAAGGAATTTTATTATTGAAAAATATATGGCAACAAATTGGACAAATTCAGGAGGGTTTAATCACCTGGAATGGATAAACTTCACACAAACGACCGCATGGCCTTATACCAATATGCATGCGAGCCGAGCTGCATATTACCAAAACAATAGTTCGGTCACGGACCCAAATCAGATGTGTTTTTTTGAAGACGCTCAGTTTGGCATTTTGAATCTTGACACCTTAAGGGGTTGGCACGGCACCCCCGATCTGAATATCCTCTTAAGTGGTGGAGATGAGTTAAAGGTCAGGATTATTCACAGGGAACCGTATGGTTTCACTAACATCTCACTGAGCTTCTCGATAGATTTCGGTACATTTGACACCGGTCGTGGAGGCCGTGTCGCGGTTTACAAATCTCCGTCCCAATCCCTGCAACCCTTCGCTCAGGTTGGGCAGGTCATGAAAACCAGCGGCAATAACACCTTCCCCTGGCAGCTCGACGAGTTCGCGTTTTCCGAAACGACCCTCACGGAACACGGTGAAACCTTGGTGATCGCCCACGGGGTCGTTCCCGACAGGGCGAACGAGTCGGATGTGGTGCCGAATTACCAAAAGCGATTCTCTATCTACGATTACGACGATTTCTCACAGCAATGGAACTTCCGAGATTCGGAGCTTATATACGACTCCGCGGCTCGACAGTTCGACGCCCCGGAAAACAATTTCCTGACCATGCTCTCGAGCGACGGGAATAGAGTGACATCTTTGTATTTCGGGGACGATCGGATCATGCGACAACACATGGTCACCAGGGTGAATCAACAAAACTTGTGGAAAAGAATAGGATCCTCGCTTACTTTATCCGCACCGAACGTGAACAACCAACATTGGAACCTGAATACCGTGGTCGCGGGCGAGCCGCCGTTTGAACGGATCCCCGCATTTTCCATGTCGACTGACGGAACAAAAATAGCAGTCGGGAACACCAGGGGTACAAAACTTTTCACCTCGTCGAGTTCCACGCTGGAACACGGGGTAGTGACCGTGTTCACGCTCAACGCGTCTACGTCGGAATACGAATCATCCTACGAGATCACCGTCCCTGATACCGCCACGTACACCGGAAACGCGCAGCCGGCGAGATTCGGTCACGCGCTCAAACTCTTAGGCGACGGGAACTCTCTCGTCGTCAGCGCTCCGAGTAGTCGCAACGGTTTTGGCGATATATTCTTTTACGACACCACTTCTTCAACCAACGCGGCGGTGAAAGCGCCGCCGCTCGCGAACGCCTCCAACTCGAGTCAGGGTATGTTCGGCTACGCGATCGACATCGCCGAAGATTTTTCGCGTTTATTCGTCGGTGACCCCGGAGATGCTTCCGGTAACGGTAGGATCATTGTACACGAGTACGATACCAATACACAAAGTTGGATCAACCCACAAAACATCACGAAGGATCGTCTCGTGGAGGCGACCGCGAGCGTGTCTTTGAGCACGAACGCGAGGTTCGGCCAAGCCTTCGATATATCGGACGACGGGAACACGGTGATTGCGGGATATTTTGGAGAAAACATCGTCGGATCCATCACACAGAGCGATTTCGTTTCGCATCACGATGCTTTGGGCGGCTTCGAGATCGCCGAGGTTTGGGATTACAGTGGTGGAGTGTGGGCGTTAAGAAGTACCGTGCCGCAAAGAGTGAAGACCGGTAGTGCGATAAATACGGCGGGTGGTAATATCGATCGTTTCCAATTTCTCATGGATAACAAGAACATAAATCCAAACGTGAAACTTTCAGGAAACGGGCAACTCGCCGTGTACGGCCTGTCCTCCCTGAAGGATACGAGTAACCCGGCCGTCAGGCACACGTCTAACCTTACCATCATGAGAACCAATTTCGAGGTGACCCCGGACATCAGTCTTGTCGGCGAGGATGTGGTGTTTAGCCCCGTGGGCACTGCGTACGTCGATCTGGGGGCCGTCACCGACGACGTTGGAGATGTTATCGTGACGACCGGGGAGGTGGACATCAACACGCTGGGTAATTACGTGGTGAGGCATACAGTCAACAGGGCAGGTATATTGAACTTCGTCGAAAGGACTGTCACCGTGTTTATACCGGAAGATCCACCGACAGTGACGCTCATAGGCGACGCCACCGTCACTCTCAACCAGGGTGAGTCGTACACAGAGCCCAATCCTGCGGCGACGGTGATCGGGGGTGTGCTAGAGAGGTTCGGCACGCCGCCTACCGGTAGTGTCGCGGGTACCTTCACCATACGCTACGTCGCGAGGAACGTGTTCGGTGTCGCGTCTGTCGAACGTGTCGTGACAGTCGTGGTCGATACCACACCCCCGGTCATAACCATTTTGGGAGGGGATGTCGTGCATAAACTGGGCACGGTGTACCGCGATGCCTCGTTCGTGGGATCCGACGGGAACGAAACAGTCTTCACGATCACACCCACTTACGTACTCACGAGTAGGGATATTGGAAACTTTCTCGGCACGTCGCCTGTCACGTATAGGGCGATCGACCAAGCTGGAAACGTAGGGACGACTGTGCGTAACGTCAATGTGAAAAACGTTTTCGACACCGCCTCAGTACAGGTACCCGGGACTAGTCACTACTCGACCCTGTCAAGCACCGGTAACAGGGTCGCTTCGATGGTCGGTCAGGACGTCTCCCTGTACGAAACAGGTGGCGCGTTGGTCAACTCGTGGACGGGTCTTGGGTCACTGGTGGGTCAGATGGTCGACCTCAACTCCGACGGCACCATCATAGCCTTCACCACGACTGCGGGTGTCTACGTCTACGAGTACACGACGTCGTGGGTCGAAAGACCCCCTCATAGTTCGTACCAGAGGTTTACAGTCTCAGGTTCATCGGCGTATCGTATAGATCTTTCGGACGATGGCGACACCCTCGCAGTCTCCTACCCGGGAGGAACCGCAGCGTTCACCGAAGAGGTTGCCGTGTTCAGGTGGAACGCGACTACGTACGACCTCGATTATAGCCAGGGATCCTCGGCGACCATCGGACTAGGCGCTTCGATGTCGCTCAATTCCAGTGGGACGAGATTGGCTCTCGGGTATCCATTCAGGGATCTGGACGACTCATCATTTAACCTGGAACCTGTGGGGCCTTTATTCTATTCGGGCCCTTATTACTATTATGGATATAACAGAACACCAAATTACTACGAATATGCTAACTACTATGGTTACGGTAGCTACTATGGTTATCAAGACCAGGGGCCGTTCTTTACCAGATTTCTTGATTACTTTATCCAGGTTCCTGGATTTATACTTACAACCGGCAATTTTCTTAAACAAGACAACTTTATTACCTGGGAACTCCCCTTAGGACCCACGTGGAAGTTACAGTTTGATTATTTAGTACGCCCCTGGTCTGGGACGCTGGGGAGTAACATGCAGGTGCAGTACTACGGAACCCATTATCGTACTCATTTAAAAAGCAGTTTAATGAACCATGACGGGGGGTACAATACATATGATTTTAAAAATAATGCGCATATTGCAGGTGATCAGTGGCCGGCGGTCGGCGTTTCAGAATACGCTTACTTCTTTAGAGACACGATGTTAAGAATAGAAATCGAATACGACAACGGCGTGATGACGTCTTCGATCCGTGAGCGAGATGGATCTCAGCGACACGTGTCAAACCTGACCTACGATTTCGGCAATTCGCATGCACACCTTTACGGTACTTCCACATATCTCTCCATAAAGGGAGTATGTCAGCAAAACTACTCTTCTGACCAGTTTGTGACGAACGTATATTTACGCGGCGGAGCGAACGTTGGTGAGATTGAAGTGTTCGATCGGTCTGGCGCCGGTTCTTGGTCGCAGGTGGGAGGTGATATCACAGGTGGGACCGACAATCAAAAACTCGGCACGGTCGTGAAGATGTCCGGAGACGGTTCGGTATTTCTAAACGTGAACGAGAAAAACAACGTCAGCAACCAGAAGGCATCCATCTTCACTTTGAATTCTGGGACCTGGACGAGGAACGCAAGCTTACTCGATACCATCTTGTCTCGAACCACCGTTTCCGGTGACACTGAAGATCTCGTCGATCTCAACGACGATGGGTCTTTTATCGTCTACGCGGGGACGCGTACCGTCACCGCGGGGGACAACCCCAACTTGAGATATCTAGACGGTTTTGAACTAGACGGCGGTGTCTATAAAAACGTTTTCACCACACCTTTGCCGTTGGCGTCTATTAATCACGTCTCACTGACGGGGGACGCGTCTAGGGCTTTGGTGCACACCGGACAGGAGACTTCGGTGTTTGACGTGACCGAGACGGTTTTCGACCCGATCATCACTCTTACCCAGGAGGATGATACCGATACCCTGGCCGTCGTCGGCACATACACGGAACAGGGCGCGACCTCGAACGTGACGGACGGATCCTCGGTGACTGTCGGAGGGGATACGGTCACGGTCGCGGCGGGTACGTATAGGGTCACGTACTCGGTGACCGACTCGAACACCGGTCGGTCGGGATTCAGGACGAGGGTCGTGATTATTTCTGAAACCTAAGTGAGGCGCGATCTCGTATAATTTACAACAACATGAACGCCCAATCCATCGCCGATTACGTCACCAATCTCGAGACTCTGAATGAGGAGTCCCGTGAGAAAATCGAGCAGCTAAAGAAGCTCCTCGCGCAGGCGAACGACGAACGCGTCGCCGCACTCGAGGAACTCAACAGTTCCCGCGACAAGAAGCGGTACAAATCTCTTTACGACGCGACCACCAAGCCCATGATCGGCTCTCTTCTCGGCGCCGACGAGTACGATTCCGCTGAAGATTCGGATTACGTCCAGTCGGATACCACCACTGAGGAAAGCATCGAGGAAACCGACGACGACGACGATGAGTTCTTCACCTCCTACAACAACGACATCTACGAGATGCTCATCGACCTCGCCGCGGACGAGAAATCGAACATCAAGCGTATGGCCTACCACCGCGCGGCCGATGCAGTTTTCTACCTGCCGTACCGCATCTCCAGCGCACGCGAACTCGCCGAGACCCGGGGTCCTAACAAGGTCGCCGGTATCGGTCCTAGGATCGCACAGAAGATCGACGATTTTCTCGCGAAAGGCAAAAGCCCTAACAAGAAACTCGCGGACCTTTTCCTCAAGATAGGAAACCTCGAGGAATCGCAGTTCAAGTCCGAAGCGTACTGGAACGCGGCTGAAATCCTGAAGAGCCTCCCCGACAAGATCACACACGGCTGGCAGGTCGAGAACATGCACGGCTTCGGCAAATCTATCTGCGCGAAGATTGACGAATTCTCCCAGACCGGCAAAATTAAGCGCCTCGATGAACTGAAATAAATTAGGACATCTTTTTTATCAATTGAATATAAATGATCGAGCAGTTGAAAGATAGCTGGAAAGTAATAAGAGATGAGCTCGACATTTTACCGATGAATGTATTCATATCTGATACACCGAGGCCAACCGGTGAATGGCAGGATTCGCCCATCATACAGGAAATCGTGAATGATTATACCGATGGGAAATTCGGGTGGTTAAAAGGCGGTCAAGAACATGTTCAAGAAGAATGGATTAGTTGGCCACTCGTGTGGGGCGGTCAGATGGTGTATGGAAACTGTGTGAAATGTCCAAAAACCACCGAACTACTCTCACGTATTGATGGAATAGAAGTCGCGGGGTTTTCGTTGATGAAAGGGGGTGTGCGATTGACAGAACATGTCGATAACGTATCTGAAAACTACAAATATACATATCACCTCGGGCTAAAATGCCCGGTCGGTTCTATACTACATCATTCAGTACAAGGTGATATCACAGAAGAGAATGGGAAGCATATACTCATGGATGCTCGACAGGAACACTGGGCTGAAAATCAATCCAGTGAAGATCGAATCATTTTGTATGTGGAACGATATTAGCATCTCTTTCTCTTTTTAGACATCTCACTCAACGCGAAAACACCGTCATAAAACGATATCATCTCGTCCAGTTCGGTTTCGGTGCATAATTTTACCTTCTTCACCAAATCGAGGTATTCCACCGGTGCCGATCTCACAAAGGCTATTTCCGAGGAGATGAACTTGTTTTGGGTGAACGTTTTGCGAAGGTGCGAAATGTATTCGGCGAGCTCGGTTTCCGAAAGCTCCTGAAATACCGCAACGAAACTGACGTAATCCTTGTGAAGGTCCGTCCAGAGCTTCAGCCGCCCTCTCGCGTATTTCAGGAAACGTGTTGAATCGAACATGCGTGCCGCGCAGGTGGAAATGAATTCCACCAGGATTTTTTTTCTTTTTTTAATAATAATAATGATCCAAACCGAATTCGTCGGTCTTCTTTTCGGTACTAGCTCATTTATATTTCTCGTGTTATTCCTGATCGACCGCGCTACTAAAACATCAGCGTATGACTCGAGGCGGAAATCTTTTCTTCACTGAAAGTATGATTCCACCGATTGCCAAATTTTCAATCGGTCTCCATTCTGTGTTAGCTTTGATCGTGGGAATCGACAATCATCTTAAGGGACATAAAAAGAACAACAGTAAATGAGTCAGAATGTATGTTCAGGCGGTATGCCAAACTCTGACATCGATGGGACCGCAATATTTAAGGAACACCTGCAAATGGATCAAGATGGCGATCTGGGACGCACCGTTTCGACTGTTCCTCGACATAGAACTGGAATTACAATCGATCGTACGGTCGGAGGAGAAGGAAACCTAAGAGAACACATCATCCCCATTAGAAATCTATTCTTACAATCACGTGAGTACCTCGGTATTCCCGGCGTCGCCACTGACGAGTTACGGTTCGCGTTTCTACGGGCCACAACGCCGCTATGTCCGGATATCCAACGTAAAATTTGGGAAGAGGTTCTGTATTGCACCGAGCCCGTGGGTCCACCTCCAGCGCCGAAAAAATGTTCCGCAGTTTCTTACAGGCGATCTTCCGGTATGATGACCCGCTCGCGGACGGGTACGACGTGATCAAGGCAAAAAATGAATGCGGCGAAGACAGGTACATCGCGGTATGTACCGAGGACGCCGATATAGACATACTTATTACGAAGTGTAAAAGGCTCTTATCCTTCGTAGAAAGTCGCGGTCTAGAGAGAAAGTATGCGCACGCGCTGATGACGATCGAGCGGTGTGCCGAGTTGGGGGAAGACCTCGACCCCTTGTTTGAGAACTACAACCGTATTAAAAAGCGGGTCACAGGACGTTCAGAAAGAAACCTAAGCGACTTGGAAGTCCAGCTCGTGTAGGAGGAAATGGACATGTTCCACAAGTTGCAGGGGCTCGTCGACAAGGTGGCGGAGATGATCCCCGAGGGGGACTACGTCGAGATCTGTAACGTGATCATGGCGATACGCGAGCAAGTCAGGCCGCCGTGGTTCCTGGTCGATCAGAACGAACCCATGACCCTGCCCACGACGGACGGGCAGTGGCCTCTCATGGTCGGCGACGACTAGAGTTGTTTTTTGCGATCTCGGATGAAGGCATCTAGTATTTTGTCTTGTGCTTTTGTCAACTTATAGGAACTACCGCCGTTTTGGAACCTGTGTATTTTTCTATACCTCGCGAGTTCTTCTATCGGTGCGGGTGCCGGTGGGTATTTCTTTCCACTGATGCGTTTGACCTCTGCTTTGAGTTTCGCGCGTTCTTTTGGTGTAAGTTTCCACGGGTTAGCCTTAGAACTGATCCCGTATTTAATGGTACGCAATTCACCTGTACGGCACGCGCCGTGACAAAAACCGTATTCGATATCTTTGACAGTCCGGAGTGCTTCGTGTTTGTCTATGAACATGTTTACTGCGGAGATTTTTTTCTCCCGACTTTCTTCCTGTTAATCATTCCTCGTACCGTTTTTTGGATCGTGGTTGCTGCTTTCTTCCTTGTAATCACCCGCCGTGCAGTTTTTTGGATCCTCGTGGCCGCGGTCTTTCTGGTACTATTTGTGTGCGGTGGTAGTGGGAAAAGGATATCCATTATTTCTTTGAGATCCCCGGGGTACACCACAGGATCTCCAGCATTATCCTCATATAAACTTATAGGTATAGAAAAATACCTCGCGAAATTATTAGAAAGATAAGTATCCCCTTGCCCATTATTCCACCTATGTATCCATAATTTTTTCATTAAGTTAATTCTTTTTTTCAGTACAGAAACCATCGCCGCATCCTCGCGGTATTTTCCCAAAGCCTTTAGTTGTTTAGTAAACCATTTATGAGCATTTAAGTTTTGCCCTACTCTAACCCTAGACGACCCATACTTCACCAGATATTGCACCTTCATGAGGTACGTTATGACGACGGGGTTTCTCAAAGCTATAACACTTTTATCGCCTAGCTGTATAGCCAGAGTAATTAAACTTTTTCGCTTGCTTTCAGTTAGGAGTGTATCGTTCATCAGAAATTTCGTGAACGTGTTAATTTGATTTGTATGGGCTTTTATAATTTGCGAGTTGCTACCATTGTTATGTGACCCTTCAGTGATAATTTTCCCGGCTACCCAGTTGTGGAACTTTATTCGCCGCCCGATTTCCTTGTTCGCCATATTTTTTGGGAGACCGAATTTCTTATATACATCATTCAAAGCCGCGTTGCGGGATCTCCCCGCCGCTTCTCTGTTTTTCTGTCTCCAGTTTTTGTAAATATATGGGTTTGTCATGTTTACTTACTGCGGAGATTTTTTGCTTCAGATTTTTCTTTTTGGTGTCTTCATTTTACTGACTTTCTTCCTGTTAATCATTCCTCGTATCGTTTTTTGGATCGTGGTTGCTGCTTTCTTCCTTGTAATCACCCGTCGTGCAGTTTTTTGGATCCTCGTGGCCGCGGTCTTTCTGGTACTATTTGTGTGCGGTGGTAGTGGGAAAAGGGTATCCATTATTTCTTTGAGTTCGTCAAAGTGCACCAAAGCATCTCCTTCTCCATCCAAAATGCCTCTGTTATGTAAATCATTATATAAATTATTAGAAAGAAAAGGATAACCTTCCCACTTGCGTATTTTTTTCATTAAGTTAATTCTTTTTTTCAGTACAGAAACCATCGCCGCATCCTCGCGGTACTTACCCAATGCCTTTAGTTGTTTAGTAAATAGTTTATAGGGATTATAAAATTCAGTAAACGCAGTCACCAGATATTGCACCTTCATGAGGTACGTTATGACGACGGGGTTTCTCAAAGCTATAACACTTTTATCGTCTAGCTGTATCGCCAGAGTAATTAAACTTTTTCGCTTGCTTTCAGTCAGGAGTGTATCGTTATTCAGAAATTTCGTGAACGTGTTAATTTCATTTTTATGGGCTTTTATAATTTGCGAGTTGCTACCATTGTTATGTGACCCAGTGACAATTTCCCCGACTACCCAGTTGTGGAACTTGATTCGCCGCCCGATTTCCTTGTTCGCCATATTTTTTGGGAGACCGAATTTCTTATATACATCATTCAAAGCCGTGTTGCGGGATCTC
>Ga0181417_1000304_pt1 | contig 16517 bp, 29 predicted proteins | sample 40SPOviralmetaG_FD_130142 | JGI IMG/M metagenome (GOLD analysis project Ga0181417, IMG submission 130142) | Marine viral communities from the oligotrophic San Pedro Time Series (SPOT) site, San Pedro Channel, CA, USA - 40 SPOT_SRF_2013-02-13 | ecosystem: Environmental > Aquatic > Marine > Strait...
GTAGCTCTACAAATATTGAAAGATGCGTTGTCAGTTCCATGTAAACAAATTTTAATAAATGCAGGTGAAGATCAAGATAGTATTATAAAATTCATACTAGACGATAAAAGGGGTTATGATGTAAAAAACCAAAAGTTTGGAGATATGTATAAGATGGGGGTTATAGATCCATTAAAGGTTACAAAGAACGCACTTATAAACGCTGTTTCTGTAGCAACTACTATTCTAAGTACAAATGCTATTATAACATTAGCACGTTCATACGATAATAAACAATAATATGTCAAAAGATAATAGAGTTCCTCATTATTATGTAGGAACAAATAAAAAAAGAAACTATCAAGCTAGATATGTTGTTTCAGATTTTGATTGCACTTACAATATAGGAACAGCAGTTACATATTGTTTACGTAGTTCAAGAAAGCATGACACTCCAGTAGAGGATTTGTATAAGGCAATAGCGCATTTAGAATTTGAAATAGAAAGACTAAAAGAAAAAAAATAATATGAAGCCCGTAAATAAGTATATAATAGTAAGAGAAACTGTAGAAGAATATAAAACAGACTCAGGATTGCTTTTGTCGTCTCACGATGTAGATGCCTATAGATATAAAAAAGGTATAGTATTAAAAGTAGGAAATAACGTAGAGGTTATAAATGAAGATAACCATATCTATTATGATAAAGCTGCAGGACACAAAATTTTATTAAAAGACGAACCGCTTACAATTATTCAGGAGCGTGATGTTGTAGTTGTTTTGTAGTTTCGTTTAATTTCTTAATTGCGTTTCTATATACTTTGTCAGTATATGATACATTTTTATTGAACAAAGGATTTCTTTCAGATATTTCTTCTCCGTTTAGTTTTTTGTATATAGTATCTATGATACGTCTTGTCTTATAAGTAAGCTCATATAGGGTCGCTTGTTTTCCACTGCGCTTTCTCCATACATGAATCCACCCGTCTCTAAGCATTCTATCAAACCTATTGATGTCCCAAGACATAAGTTCTTCATATTCTTTGAAATCTGTTTTTTTAAATAGTTGTTCACTGTATAAAAACAACAACATCTCTAGGTCTGGAGTTGTAATACCGTACTTTGCTTTTACCCAGTATCTAATAACTCTCCAGTATTTTAAATAGTCATTTGTAGGTTCTTTTCTGTCGTAATTGTTTCTTATAGTAGATTTAATAGTTATCAAGATTTATAGTAGATTTAAAATGTTTTAATACAGCACATTTTTCATATTGTTCTTTTTCTTCAAAATAATTTATCATATGATCTATGTCTTCTTCATCTATGTATTCTTTGGTAGGATCAAAAGGTAAAATAATTTCATCAAGGAATAAGGCAATCTGCTCAAATGAATTTTCTCCAGTAATAATACTATATCCTACACACATTCCATCGTCGTAAGTTTGTAGAAAATCATCCATAAAATAATTGTTATCTTTGTAAAGATATTAATAATTTTAAAATTTAAAAAATGAAACAAGGTTATAACGACAGACTCGACGAGTCAATAGGAGCAAGAGATGGAAAAAAATCTCAGTCTATGAAAGACAGAAGAGACGAAAGTAAAGGTATGTCTAAAAAAATGTATGGTCACGCATACGGTGCAGACAAAGGAATGTCTTACAGACACGATCATCCAGCTCATGTACACAATGTAAAAGGACACCTATCTTCTTTAATTAAGAAGTAATGGCGGGAGGTTTTATTCAGAAAGCTTTTGCTAATGCAAAGAAGAAAGGAACACTAGGAAAGTGTTCTGGAAAAAAATTAGGTAGTAAATCGTGTCCTAAAGGGTCAAAAGCATATAATTTTGCTATGACATTAAAAAAACTTAGAAAAAAGAAATAATAATGGGAAAACTATTTGTTAAATTTGGATTGTGGATTCAACACATCTGGAATAAATTATTATGTATATGGAACAATTTGCTAGTAAAACTTACTGTGCAGGTACATGATTGTCCAAATAAACTTTGTAAGTGTAAAAAATAAATGAGATCAAGAGGATTAGGAGATACTGTTCATAAAGCGGCAAAATTAATTGGAGCTGACAAGGTGGCTAAGGCTTATGAAAAAGTTACAGGCAAGCCGTGTGGCTGTCAAGAAAGACGCGACGGACTAAACAGACTTCATCCTTATAAATATAATAAATAAAAAAAATGGCATATCAAAAATTACAAGCATATAGAGCAGCGGCCGTAACACCTAGTGATACAGCTAATATTCCTTCAGTATCATCGGCAACGGGAAAAAGTTTCGGGTGCGTTTTATATATAGGAACAGCAGGTAATATAAAAGTAGAAACTGTCGGAGGAGATGAAGTTACTTTTGTAGGTATCAATACAGGAGCTTTTATTCCTGTACAAGTCAAGAAAGTGTTTGCAACAGGCACTACTGCGTCGAACATATTAGCACTCTGGTAAAATGCCTTTACAGATCTGTATAGCTAATATTATAGGCAGAAACATACAACCAGGATTTCCTCCTCCAGGTAGTGATGAGATTATAACGCAACAATCTATTCAAATGGTAGATGAAGCAACTAGTGAAGATTTAATAACAGAATAACATGGCAATAAAATTCTCTCAATTTGTAGTACAAACTAACGCTTCTGCATTGAGTCACATTGTAGGATATAATGGGGCAGACAATATTCAAATAACACCAGCTGATTTCATAAACTCACTTGTACCGGGAGGGCCTTTCTTGCCTTTAGCGGGTGGTACAATGACTGGTGATGTAATATTTGGTGATGGTATAGTAGCTAAATTTGGTGATGGTCAAGATTTAAGAATACAATCTATAGGAAATCAAGGTTATATTCAAAACTACACAGGAGATTTACAAATACAAAATCGAGCAGTTGATAAAGATATATTATTTAGAGCAGATGATGGCGCTGGGGGTCAAACTACATATTTAACAGTTGATGGCGCTAATGAAGTTGTATCATTTCAAAAAGATAGTAAGCACGAAGATAATATTAGAGCTAATTTTGGTAATGCAAGCGATTTACAAATCTATCATAATGGCAGTAATAGTTTTATATCAGATACAGGTACAGGTTTGCTTGTTATATCAACTAATACGCTACAAGTTTATAATGCAGCAGTAAGTGAATTTATGATTACAGCTACTGAAAATGGTTCTGTTGATTTATACTACGACAACTCAAAGAAATTTGAAACAACAAACACAGGGGTTGCTATACCATCTGGGCAAAGTGTAGATTTTATAAATTCAAACTTAGGTTATAACGCTATAAAAAGAAATTCTATACTTGGCGGTTTAGAAATAAGAACTGGCGGTGTTGCTTCAGTAAATATTTTAGATAATAGTAACGCAACTTTTGCAGGAAATGTAAGTTTAGCAGATAGTAAACAATTAGTTCTAGGTACATCAGGAAACTTTAATATGTTTTTTAATGGAAGTGATACTACTTTACAAAATTTTACAGGTGATTTATTTATAGTCAATAAAGCAGATGACAAAGATATAATATTCCAAAGTGATGATGGTTCAGGTGGTTTAGAAACATATTTAAGCTTAGACGGTAGTGACCGTGTTGTTAGGCCAGGTAGAAGTTTTGTTTTTCCTGATAATATATCGGCTAATTTTGGTGCTGGTTATGATTTAAATATTAAACATGACGGAGGTAATAGTTATATATCTCAAGGTGGCACTGGAGATTTATACATACAGCAAAATGTTAATGATCAAGATTTAGTATTTCAGTGTGATAATGGTTCTGGCGGAACAGCTACATATTTCTTTTTAGATGGTAGCGCAACTCAAACTACTTTTCAATTAGACACTAAGCATAATGACAATGTAAAAGCTAAATTTGGAGATTCAGTAGATTTAGAAATATACCACGATGGTACAAACAATTATATACAAGGCGTTACTGGTGATATGTACATACAAAATGGAGCTAATGATAAAGATATTATATTTAGATCAGACGATGGCGCTGGGGGTCAAACTACATATTTCTTTTTAGATGGTGGTAATACTTTTACTAATTTTCAACTAAATGCAAGGTGGGTTGATAATGCTAAAGCACAATTTGGTAATAGTGGTGATATGGAGCTATATCACGATGGAAACCACTCTTACGTCAAATCAGGTGGAACAGGTGATTTATATATTCAACAGTTTAGAGATGATGGTGATATAGTATTTCAGTCAGATGATGGATCAGGTGGTATGACTCAATATTTTAGAGTGGATGGTTCAAGTGAAAAAACAATATTTTCAAAAGAAGTTTTATTAAATGATGGTGTTTTTTTAAAATTTGGTGGTAGTGGAGATTTTGAGATATATCATGACTCTGCAACAAATCAAAATAAAATAAAATCAAATCTTGGTAGACAGTTATTAGTTAACGCAGATAGTTTTGTAGTTAATAACGGAGCAGATTCTGCTAATTTAATTATTGCCCAAAATACTGGATCAGTGAATCTTTATTACAGTGGTAGTAAAAAGTTTGAAACTACAAATACAGGAATAAAAGTTACAGGTGTATCAGAGTTTGCAGATAATACAGCAGCTATTGCAGGAGGATTAACAACAGGAGATGTTTACAGAACAGGAGATTTATTAAAAATAGTACACTAAGATATGGCAATAAAGTTTTCACAATTCGTAGTAGAAACAAATAAAGCAAACGTAAATTATTTAGTTGGCTGGGATGGTGCAGAAAACGTACAGATAACTCCTGCCGATTTATTAGGTAGCTACCCTTCAGGATCTGGAGCTACAGGACAAGTAGCATTCTTTGATTCAGCCTCTTCTATAGGAGGTGATAATGATTTGTTTTTTGATAGCGCTAATAAAAGATTAGGTATTGGTACTACTACTCCAACTGAAAAACTAGAAATTGTAGGCAATATCAGAATTGACTCAACAAGTGCTGCTCAATTGTTTTTAGATTCGGCAGCAGGTAATGACTCTGTTATAAATTTCCAAGAAGGCGCTAGTCAAAAAGCTAAAATGGGATATGATAATTCTCTTACCGGTCTTGCTATAGTTGCTGGAAGTGGGCCTTATTCAACCGCTGATATGGTAATACTATCTGGCGGCAACGTCGGTATTGGGACTACTAGTCCGTCAGCAAAACTAGAAGTAGATGGAACTCTTATTTCAACTGGAATATCACAACTTGGATCTGGTGGAGCTAATGTATATTTAACATCTTCTAGTGCGGGTAACGTCGGGATTGGAACGAGTAGCCCTAATGCAAAATTGCAAGTTGGCGGTGATTTACACGTTTACGATGAAGAGGGAAATACTGATGCTAGAGTTATGTTAAGCACAGGTACGTCAAACGTAACAACTGTTAAAATAGCTTCAAACGGTAGTTCTTTCTTCAATGCAGGAAACATAGGTATTGGAACTACTAGCCCAGACTCTACTTTAGAAGTTGAAAACACTCCAGCTCAGGGTAGTCAAACTAGGATGCTTCATTTAGACAATAATCCTGTTGGTAATGAAGGAAGTGGTTATTTACAAATTACTTCAGGAACCAATACACAAGCTGCGCTACAGATAGAACAAGTTTCTAGTGGTGGTAGTGGTTTTTTTGGAAATAATTATTTAGATAGTACCTTTATTAATAGAGGAGTATCGGCAAATGCTTATGGAAATATAAATTTTGCCACTGGATCAAGTACTTCTACTACTAGTATAGTAATGACAATTGGTGGTGGTAGTCAAAAAGGCAACGTAGGTATTGGGACGACTAGTCCTACACATCTACTCACTTTAGAAGCTGCAAGCTCTCCAGGTATAAAAATAAAAGATACTACCCAAGGCGCTACATTACTAGCATTCAGTCAAGACTCTGATTCACATTTAGGGACTTATAGCGCACACCCACTTGTTTTAGATACTAATAGTACTGAGCGAATGCGTATCACTTCCGCGGGCAACGTAGGTATCGGAACTACTAGTCCTACAACTAAATTTCAAGTAGCAGGTAATTCAACTTATATAAGTGTAAAAAATACTAGTAACAATAGAGCTGTAGATTTAGGTGCTGATAGTTCAGGTGATGGACAAATTATAATGCGAGATTCATCTAATAATAATAAAATACTTTTTTACGCAGAAGCTGGCTCTGCTAATTATATAAACAATGGTGGTAATTTTGGTATTGGGACGACTAGTCCTGCTTCAAAGTTAGAAGTTGATGGAGGTGATATTGAAATAGATGATTCAGCAAGTGGTTTAATATTAAAATCACCTGATGGAACAAGATATAGAGTAACAGTAGCAAACGGAGGAACGCTCTCAGTAGCAGCAGTATAATAAATAAAAATATAAATTATCTTTGTAAATATGAAATTTAATAGCAAAAAAACTACTGAAGAAATTTTAGCTCAAATAGAAATTGATAAAATTAATGCTAAAAGCACAGCTAAAGAAATTGCTTCAAAGCATTTAGGTAAGCATGGAATTAATTACATAACTATACTAGTTGTAATTGGAGTTATTAGTTCTCAGTTTTTAGAAGGAGGAGCCTTAACAGCGGTAATAGGTCTTGTTTCTACAGCTGCAATGGCCTTAATAGGTATTTTACAACACATAGTTGGTGCTAAGGAAAAAGAAGAAAAACCAGAACTAGAAATAATTAAAAGTTTGATTAAAGAGCTTTCTGATAAAGAAGATGATCCCATGCAAGTAGATGTGACTGATACAGACGTTACAGTTACTAAAGGAGAAAGTAAAGTAACTGCAAGCAAAAAGAAATAAGATGGCACATAAAATAAGTGAAGCAACAGAGGTTAAATTAGATATTAAAACAATAGCAATTATTGTAGGGTTTTCTATTTCTCTAGCGACAACTTATATAACGCTTTCAGCTGCAGTATCTAAAAATACCGAAGATGTTGTTGCATTAAAAGAAAATTCTGTAAACCCAATAGAGTTTCAGTACAAAGACGAACTAGTAAGATCAACCGTAAAAAGATTAGAGGAAAAGCAAGATGTGTTGGGAGATGATATAAGCGAAATAAAAGATCAGCTAGCTAAAATTGACGAAAGACTTTATCAAATAAGCAAAGGTAGATGAGATCTGCAATAATTATTTTTTTTATAACATGTTTAAGTTTTGGCCAAACTGATATAGAAATAATACAATTTAGCGCTTCGTTTGTAAAAGACAACGAAGTTTCACTAAAAAAATTCAAATATCAGACTAAAACTATTTATATGTCTGAAAACCCAGATAAATTTAAAAAACATAAACTTAAATACATACCTACTATTATATTATTATATAATGGAGATGAGTATCACAGAGTAGAATCAGGGATATCATTAAAATTACCCGAGGACACAATCAATCAAATTGAAGATAAAATTGATGAAATAATCGAAAGTAAATTTTAAAGATAACATGAAACAAATTACAACTATTATATTAGTTCTAGGGTTATGCTGGAACTTAAATTCTCAAAACAAAAAAGATAATATATTTAAAAAGTTATTTAAATATAGTACTTTGTATGTCGCTGGCGATATAGATAATCCAAAAGAAAATGTAAAAGATTATTTTGTAAGAACAAATCCTGACGGTAATTTATATACTCCACCTATAGTTGTAGATGGTACTGATTATTATAATTTCGATTACCGCTACGGCATTGGTATACGCAAACTTGCACGATTTGATTATGAAATTAAAAGTAAACATTATTACGATGGCACAGAAAACAACATTGGATTATCCGCAACGAACTCTCCTGTAAATGGCTTGGAATATACTTTTCATTACGAAAAAGAAAGATCAAGAGATGAGGTGTTTACTAATCATAGATATTTTTTAAAACACAGTGGCAAACACCATGTTGTAAAATTAGAAAGTAGAAAACAAGGTAGGGTTGATTTTAATTATAAAGCAGCAGAAATTAAAGCTAAACTTCCAATCGGAAAAAAGTTTAGCATTTCAGCCGGAGCCATCTACAGGACTCACACTCGCCCCTATGGATACAACCCAGTAGAAATATGGTTAAATGAAACTGACGAAAACGGCTGGCCAGTTAACCCCTGGTACTCTTTAGGTTTTGATTATGGGTATGATGATATATATTACACTCAGGAAGACGAAAGTGGAAATCAAATATCTGACTGGTATTGGATTAATCCGGAAGGAGAAGTGATTGCTAATACAGATTTAGAATTTAGAGATACAGTTTTTGCTGATTTAATGAATAGGTATAATCAAGAAATATGGAATGATCTTGATGCTTTTGGAGTAGTAAGCCCAATTATAAGCTTTGATGTATACCATTATAAAAGAAATTTTTGGCTCCATGCATTTGGATCATACTTGCTGCCTTATCACAAGTACGTTAAAGGAGATTTAGATTTTAGCTATTTAAATAGAAACAACTGGGGCTTAGGAGGATTAATTGAAGACGCTGATCTTGAGCAGTGGAAAGACTATCAAGCAGGAATTTCTTTAGGGTGGAAATTATCAAAAAGTTTAGGTATCTTTATTGAAACCGAATATACCAAGTTTTGGGATTCTGAAATATATCAATCGTCTATTGGGTTTAACATTAGACTGTAATGAATAAAATTCCTAAAGACAAGTTATTACACTTTTTTTGGGGAGGTATAAGCGCTTTTCCTCTTATATATATATTCTCTATTTACGGATTTATTTTTTCATTAACTTTGTACGCAGGAAAGGAAATTGTTTATGACTGGTATATGAATAAAGGTAATCCTGAATTTATGGATTTTGTATATTCCAGTGTACCAGCAGTTTTTTATTTAACATTAAAATTAAATTTATGAAAGCAATAAGCGACCACATAACGTACGCAGAGGCAATACACTCAAATACAGCCAAAAGAAAAGGTATTGACAACACACCTAACCCTACTCAAATAGCAGCAATGATAACTGTAGCTGAAATGGTGTTTGAACCTTTAAGGAAATGGGCAAATGGTGCTATTAAAGTTAATTCATTTTTTAGGTCTTCATCTTTGAATGAAGCTATTGGCGGAGTAAGTTCTAGCCAGCACTGTAAAGGTGAGGCAATTGATTTAGACGATGTGTATGGAAATAAAAGCAACGCAGAAATGTTTATGTATATAAGAGAAAACTTAGATTTCGACCAATTAATTTGGGAGTTTGGAACAGATATGAATCCAAATTGGATACATGTATCATATGTGGATAAAGATCAAAACAGAAATAGATGTTTACGAGCATATAAAGAAGATGGAAAAACAAAATATAAAACTATATGAGTAAAAAGAAATCTTTCAAAGATACAAAGGTTGGCCAATTTCTAACTAACGCAGCTCCAGCCTTACTGGGAAGCATAGGAGATGTTTTACCTGACCAAGGTGTACTTGGTGTAGTAAAAAATTTAATTGAAAAAGACGAAGTTATGCCTGCTGAAGATAAAGAAAAAGCAATAAAGCTTTTAGAAATAGATATAATTGAAATGCAAGAAGTGTCTAAAAGATGGACGGCCGATATGGCAAGCACAAGTTGGCTTTCTAAAAACGTAAGACCAATAACACTTGTGTTTTTTTCAGTAGCATATGTAATAGGATGGTACGCTGGATATGAATTAGATAGCGTAGCAGGAGTCCTTTCACTAATTGTTGGAGCATATTTCGGTTCCAGAGGGATTGAAAAGGTAATGGGAAATAACAAACATAGACAATAATGGCAAAAAAAGGAAGAACAAAAGGAAATAAAATATGCCCATCTGGAATAGCTTGGGCAAAAAGAACTTTCGATAGATATCCTTCAGCATATGCAAATATGGCTGCAAGTAAATACTGTAAAGATCCTAATTACGCCAAGAAAGCAAAAAAGAAATAATTAATAATATTTAAAAATAAAACAAATGAGTAAAAAGAAATGTAAAGGATTAACAGGACAAGCTTTAATAGATTGTTATAAAAAACCCGGTGGTATAATTTATAATCATGAACAGTTTAAAAAATACGTGGATAAACAAGCGGCTGAGCGATTAAAAAAGGAAAGAGCTAAGCAAAGGAAAGATACAACAAATACATCAAAACATGCCTCACAAGTTAGGGTTTCTCAACCTTTAGCACCAACTCAATTTAATGATTAATAAAAATAAATAATTATGCCAACAGTAAAATATACATGTCCAGATTCAGGAAAATCAATGACTAGAACTTTCCCTTACAATGCAGTAGGAAAAGCTCAAGCAGAAGAGTTTTCAAAATTAATGAAAGGAAATAAAAAAAACAATCCTAATAGATACTCAAAAGGTTATTAATGGGAGAATTAAAAAAATGGGTCAAACAAAAATGGGTTCGAATTGGTACTGATGGAAAAATCAAAGGGCCTTGCGGTACTTCTAAAAACAAAAAGAATCCGGATAGATGTTTGCCATTAGCGAAAGCAAAAAGATTAAGTAAAAAACAATTAGCGGCAACAGCAAAGAAAAAAAAGAGACAAGGTAAAAGCCGACAATTTGTTTCAAACACTAAAGCTGCACGAGCAAAAAAATAAATAAAAAATGGCAATTATACCTAACGCACAAAAATTTCATACAGTCTCATCTACTGTAGATACAACTGACAGAGGATCAGCAGAATTTCAATCTCAGAGAGAAGTCTATACAATGCAAGATATTATCAACACAGTTGATGGTTCTATTTCGAGAGTAACAGGTACAGGAACAACAAACTCATTAGCTATGTGGACGAATGGGCCCAATGGAGTTATTGGTGATGCTAATATACAAATTAACAGCACTGATATAGCTATTACCTCATCGGGTAATAATATAGCAATAGGGTCAACTGCTGTTTCGGCAAGTCCAGGGAGCAATAGCGTGTTAATAGGAAGTAGTATAACAACCAATGGAAGTGATCAACAAATAAATATTGGGCACAACAATACAAGCACTGGTACTTCTAATTTAATTATTGGATCAAGTAACACTCAAACAGGAAACGGATCGTACAGTGTACTTATAGGTTCTTTAAATACATCAGTAGGTAACACATCTGGTGCTTTAGGAAGATCAAATAGCTTGACTGCTAGTAATACTTACACATTGGGTCAAAGTAATTCATCTTCTTTCACAGGAGGAGTTAGTTCCGCCGGCTTAATGAATGTGTCTATCGGCTATGATAATAGCTTAGATATTGATAAAGGGGCTGTGTTTGGATTTGCTAATGATATTACCGGTTCTTTTGGCTGGACATTAGGATCTGGCAAAGAAGCTGTAGTTATTGGTAGCAGATTGACAATGTCATTATTAGGCCCCAACCGAAGTAGTGCTGATAGATCAGGGCCAAGAGTTATAATAGCAACAGGAAGTGGATTGGCATCAGGGGTAGAAGAAAAAAGAAATAGTGTAGAATATTACACACCAGAAACTAGTAGGTCAGGAGTTTTTCATCCTGCACTATACAACTCAGCTAGTTATGCGGATGATACAGCAGCAGCAGCTGGAGGAGTAAGGCTAGGAGAACTTTACAGAAACGGAAGTATAATACAAATAAGAATGACTTAATTATGGCAGTAGTAGTAACATTAAAAGAATCTTTTCATCCTGAATCAATTATATGTGATATTACAGGCAATGAAAGTAAAAACATATCAGCATCGGTTGTTGTATATTATAAAACATCTAATACGCAAACAGATGAAGAGGCTGTTTTAGCTCTTCAAGCTATGATAGAAAATAACGATGAACCAAAATAATATTATAAATTAATTATGGCTGGTAAAAAAAATATGTCTTGCAATAAAGTAAGACCCTCAACAAGACCAGGGAAAAAGAAAATGGTTAAAGCTTGTGAGGGTGGTAGAGAAAAACTAATTCACTTTGGAGCAAAAGGATATGGTCATAATTATTCAGCAGCAGCAAGAAAAAGTTTTAGAGCTAGACATAAGTGTGGTACAGCAAAATCAAAACTAACTGCTAGGTACTGGGCATGCAAAAAATTATGGGCAGGTAAAGGTGGAAGCACAAAGTCTTCCCCTAAAAATAAACAAGGAAAATATTAGTATCTTTGTAAAATAAAAAAATATTAAATAAATAAACAATGGCAATTATACCTAACGCACAAAAATTTCATACAGTCTCATCTACTGTAGATACAACTGACAGAGGATCAGCAGAATTTCAATCTCAGAGAGAAGTCTATACAATGCAAGATATTATCGATAGTATTCCTGCGGGCAGTTCAACAGATTTAAAAAATTTAACAGTAACATTATCAGCCGCTCAACTACTTAGTTTGAATGGAGGTGCAGTAATTGAGCTTATTCCGGCACCAGGCGCAAATAAAGTAATAGTAGTGGAAAATGTTGTTCAGTTTTTAGATTTTAATTCAGTAGCATATAATTTTGCAGGAAATTTAGGTGAAGTTATTCGATTTATACAAGGCACTGCTAACGGAACTGGTTTATCTTTTGGCAATTTGAATTCCGCAGCGGATAAAGTGATATCAGGTGGCATTGGTACTGCCGTTTCAATTAATACAAGTGTTAGTTTAGAAACAACTTCTGGAATATCAGTATCGCAAGGAGATTCTCCTCTAAAGTTTTCCTTTTTGTATAGAGAAGTAAATTTAGCTTAACTAAAAATAAAAATAAACAATTATGGCAATAATTCCAGTAGGACAAAAATTTCACACACTAACTTCATCGACAGTTACTTCAGACCTAGGATCTGCAAGAGCAAATAGTGGTAGAGAAGTCTACACAATGCAAGATATTATTAACACTGTGTCTGCAACAGGAGGTTCGATAGATGGATCAGGTGTACAATATGCTATACCTGTATTTACAGATACTAATACTATAAGTAGCTTAGGTATAGGTACGACAGGACAAGTATTAACTTCAGCAGGCCCAGGTGTGAATCCTTCGTTTCAAACAATATCAGCTGGAGCTGCAAATGTTACAGATACGGCAACTGGAATTAATGTAACCAGTCCAGGTACTCAAAATATATTCATTGGTTTTAATGCAGGATCCGCGGGTAGTTCTAGTAACGAAAACACATATGTTGGTTACAAAGCTGGGGAAGGAGCAACAGGTTCAGATAACGTTTTTATTGGTAACGAAGCAGGTCACACCTCATCTAACACATTCTCTCGACAAGTCGCTATAGGACATGAAGCAGGTGAATTAGGTGGTGAAAGATCAATTAATATAGGATACAGAGTACATGGGGGTAGAGAAGAATCTGTCTCAATAGGTTATCAAGCTGATACCGGAGCATATAGTGTTAAAATAGGATCTTTGGCTGGACAACAAGGAAGTGGTGGCGATGTTGGAACTGTGCTTATAGGTTATAGAGCTGGATATAGAGGTACTAATAATGGGAATATTGCTATTGGATACGAGGCTAGTAATCGAGGAGCTAACGATGAGTTTTCTACAGCTGTTGGTTATTATGCTAATAGAAATTTAGAGCATGATGACGAAGTTTTTTCAACAGCGGTAGGATATCAAGCAGGGCTTGGGGTTGAGGGGTCAACGGTTGGAAATAACGGTTCATACTTTGGACACAGGGCAGGATACGCTATATTATCCGGTTCTCAAAACACTTTAATAGGATCATTTGCGGGAGATGCTTTAACTACAGGTTCTAATAATATTGTAATAGGTTACAATGCTGCAGCAAGTTCTGTAAGCGTTTCTAATGAAATAACTTTAGGCAACGCAAGTATAACAGCAATCAGAGCAGCAGTAACATCTATAACTTCATTGTCTGATGAACGTGATAAAAAAGATATTAAAGATATCACATATGGTCTAGATTTTATAAGTAAATTACAACCTAGAGAATTTGTATGGAATAATAGATCTGAATACAAAGAATTTTTACCGCATTCAAAAAACAAAGAAAGCGCCGAGCTTAAAGAAATTATCAACTCGAACAAAGGCAAAAAAGATTTTGGGTTTATCGCACAAGAAGTACAAGTTCATGATGATGATACATTAAGATTGATATACGATGCTAATCCAGAAAAACTTGAAATGAGTTATGGAAAACTTGTACCAATATTAGTAAAAGCTATACAAGAATTATCAGCAAAAGTTTCAGCTTTAGAAAACGCATAAAGTAAAATAATTTAAGTAAATTTGAAAAAATAACAATAAAATATAATAAAATGAGTGAACAAGTAAAAAAAGTAAGTGAAGAGCATTTAAGTAAACTTCAAGAATTAAACCAACAATTCGCAGGACTTCATAAACAAGTCGGAGATTTAGAAGTAAGAAAATATCAAGCATTAAATGCCATTGATAATCTTAGCTCTGAATTCAAAACTTTTGAAGCTGAATTAATTAAAGAATACGGAGATAACGTAGTAATTAATTTAGAGTCAGGCGAGATAAAAGACAAACCAGAAGATGGCAAAGATAAGTAATTTAATAGCCTACCCTACTGTTGCGCCGCAACTAGGAGATTATGTAATAGGTACAGATACGTCCAACAGCAATGAGACTGTAAATTTTACACTACAATCTATTGCTAATATAATCCCAGCGGATACACTTTCAGAAGTGTTAACGGCAGGAAATACGGCTACTAATAATATTATCTTAACAGGAAATTTATCTATCACAGGAACATATGCTGACAGCAGCGGAGATGTAGGTATTTCAGGACAAGTTTTATCTTCGACTGGAGCGGGAACAAATTGGATCAACAATGTTGACGGTTCTGGTACATTAAATACATTAGCTAAATGGACTCCAGATGGAGACACACTGGGTGATAGTTCAATTACAGATGACGGCACAAGCGTCATTGTAGCAAACAACATATATCTACAAGGCAGTGAAATTGTTTTAGGAAATCAAGTTTCAGACGTAGTAACTGTAAAAGGTGTAGCAAGATTCGTACAAAAAGCAACATTCAGCTCTACAATAATCGACGGAGGTGCTAACGCAGGCGGAAGCGGCCAAGTGTTGTCCTCTACAGTTACAGGTGTTCAATGGATAGATCAATTGCCTTCGGGACTTAATTTTCAAGGGGCGTGGAATGCAGCCACAAATAATCCGGCTTTAGCTTCAGGAGTAGGAGTGCAAGGTTATTATTATATTGTAGAAACACCAGGTACTACTAATTTAGATGGAAATAATAGTTGGCAAACAGGAGATTGGGCTATTTATAATGGAACTGCTTGGCAAGAAATTGATAATCAAAATATATTTTCAGGATCAGGAACTTCAAATACTATGACTAAGTGGACTGGAACTCAGTCTTTAGGAAATAGCACGTTGACAGACGATGGAGTTACATTGACGTCAACCACTAACATAAGCTTTACAGGAACAACAAATGATCTTGGAACGGGAGCTGGTACTAATCAATTTTACGGTTTAAATTATTTTTACGGGAACGCAAGATTTGATGGAGAAATTAGAGATAATGCTGGTGCAGCTGGAACATCAGGACAAGTATTATCAAGCACAGGGACTACAGTTCAATGGAAAAGTGTAGTAGATGGAAGCGGTATTGCTGGAAAATTACCTAAATGGTTAGACTCAGATACATTAACTGATAGTAGTATATCCGATAACGCAGGAGCTGTCGCTATAACCGCAGCTTCATATTCATCTATTTTTTCGGGGTTAGTTCAAATACAAAGTGTCACATCAAATATAGATTTGACAGCAGGCGCTGGAGGAGGCTTTAGTGTTGCGACAGACTTAAGATTAGACGCCGGTGTTGGGTTAGAATTTAATGGATCAAATCCTACAATACCAATAATCAATCATGCTCCTGCAGAATTCAAGAAAACCATTTTAGATGGTACAGGAAGCGCAGGAACGAGCGGTCAAGTATTGTCTTCTACAGGAACAGGTGTTCAGTGGATTAGTTCATCGTCATCTCTTCCGTTAGCAGACGGAACAAGAGTAGTAACAGGAGTAATGACATCAGCTCAAATTCTAAACATGTTTACTGTTCCAATAGAAATTATTCCTGCACCAGGGGCAAGTAAATTAATAGCAGTAGATTCTGTTGAGTCTAAATATAATTTTGTTACCACAGGCTATTCAAACGTTGTTTTTCCTAAAATGAAATACTCAGCGGGAAATGCCGTAGTTACATCATCTCAGGATTTATCTGCTACTGCTGATGTATATAGCAAAAAAGGAGCCGTAGTTACTACTATGAGTGTAAATCAAAGTATAGTATTTACTCAGGTTAATAATAATCCAACTGGAGGTGATAGTACGGTATTTTATAGTGTAAAATATAGAATTTTAAATACTGCTGATCTTACAGCAGATTTAACATAGTTTTTAATTAAATAAAATTTAATTTATTATGGATATAAGAAAGATTTCCATAGGTTCTGATTATAAATCAAGCGCTATGCATTACTTAATAGGGCAGCCTGTCTTAGGTGGTAGTTACACAATACATTTAATTAAACATGATTCTTTAAATAGTTCAATAAAAATTTGGATTGAACAAAATAATGAAGTATTATTATGGAAAGAATTTAATTCTAA
>Ga0181417_1000307_pt1 | contig 16421 bp, 30 predicted proteins | sample 40SPOviralmetaG_FD_130142 | JGI IMG/M metagenome (GOLD analysis project Ga0181417, IMG submission 130142) | Marine viral communities from the oligotrophic San Pedro Time Series (SPOT) site, San Pedro Channel, CA, USA - 40 SPOT_SRF_2013-02-13 | ecosystem: Environmental > Aquatic > Marine > Strait...
AGGGGAAGAGGGGAAGCCCCCGCGGGAGTCCTGCTAACGCAGGTACTCAGGCTTTTCGCTTCGCTCAAATCCTAGAAAACAGGAGTTTTTGTGCATTAAATTAGGTTCTAACCTATATCTTAATGCGATTTTGCATTATTTATATACTGTCAGGAAGGAAAAAGAGAGTTTTTGTGTAAAACTTCTCTTAATCCAACCTTTTTAAAGTTTATTTAGTGAGTTTTTGTGTAATTCAACGAAATGTATTTTCATCATTTGCACAAAAACGGCCTAAACCATGTCTTTCAACTGAACATAAGAACGAAAAAGCATCAGTATATTCAATTATTTTACCGAATATTTTGGCTCTTTTAGTTACTCTTTGCTTATATTGTATACTTGAAGGTGTTTCACCCCATTCAATTTGTTTCATTTGTATTATAATCTCCATTGGAGTACCTACATACAAATTATTATCACATTCAAATGTATATACATGATTATGTATTGATAAATTACCCATTTATCTCACACTCTCTAAGTCTAAAAACTCATTATCTGAAATGTCTAATTGAGTAGCGTATTTTCTTCTCATATCGGACAAAACTTGTAACAAATCTTGCATTTTATCGTTCATTTTTCTTACTTCTATTCTTAGTGAATTAATTTCACCTTCCATGTCTCTCATTTTATCTTTCATTCTTCTTCTTCCTCCTTTTTCTTACATTTTCCTAGTTGGTGTTGGATATTCAGAACCCACTCACCAACAGAAATGTTAGAATTGCAGTTATTACAGTACGGCATGGTAGACACTAGAGGTTGACTGTATATTAAATCCGACTATTATTTTAGTAAAAAGGTGAGTTTTTGTGTAAAAACGTACTTTTCGGAGTGTTTATTAACCATGAGCCATCGGGTAGACTCGGAGGTATGGTCGTGGAAATTGATTGGTCTAGTATTATTGAAAGAACTGAATCTAAGGAAGTTGTTTCCCTGAGAGAAGCCCCAATTGGTGAGGTATATGCGGTTACATTTAATCGCGTATTTACAACCAACGGAGGCAGTATTGCTGCTGAAGTTGAAACCACACTAAATGGTGAGTTGCTTTGGCTTTACTCCGAAGAACACGGAGGCCAAAACGGTCTGATGTCTTTAGTAAAGGCAGCAGGAGTTGTTGATGGTCAGCCTGTATTGGAAGGTAACACTTTCAATTTCAGTCGTGTTGAATCGGATAAAAGCCCTGTAGGGTACGCATTCCTATGGACAGAGTAAGTGCATAGCACTTAGTCGGAATTACAAAAGGATAGGTAGGGGGTTTACTCCTACCTATCCCTAAGCATCAAAGAATTATAGATAAAAACTGTAGTCATCAGAACTATAATTAAAATTGTTAATTGTTTAACAAATTGAACTCTTCTATCACCTACTTCATCAACGAAGTATTGCTTTGTTTTTGCTCCTGCTTTTAGAATAGCAACTCCGGCATTTTCTATAACATTCAATGTCCCTTCGGCAACATCTCCTACAGCCTCAGAAATACCTCCTCCAATAGCGTCTAAGCCTTCTCCAAACTCTTCGGCTAACTCATTAAAGGCTGAGTCTATAGAGTCTCCTAATTGGCTTAATCCTTCATTAATATCGGGAAAATCAATATCTATATCAGGAACTAAATTAACCATATTATAACCTCAATTCTCCTGCAACATAGGGACATTTCCATCTACGTCTCTGAACTAGGTTTTTGGACTTAGGGTTTCTTTTCCAATTCCCTTTGATTTTTGCCGTTCTAGCACAATAGGCTGTACGTTTTGCTCCCTTCCTACCTGCATAAGGAACAGCACTAGAAACTGTCATCATTTTGCCTGTATATGGATTTCTAATTCTAGGCACAAAACTCACCTCTTTTACTAACCCAATTAAGACCGGATAAACTTAAAGAAATTAATAATACTATTAGAATAGCAGGAGGAGCAGCAACTATTGTTCCTTTGATTATTCCTTCAGAAATATAGCCCGTTCTAATCATGGCTATTTCTATTTCATCAAGTAAGTCTCTGTTATCATCTTCGGGTGTTGCTATGGCTATTCCGCCTAATGCTACTCCCGCAAGGGCTACAGTACCCGCTCCAATGGCTAAAAGTGGTAAAACCAATTACTTCCACCTTCCCTTAGTGGCGTAATATCTTCTAACTTGTTTAGCAGTAAATGTTCTTCCTGATGGACTAACATATTTATTTTTACTAATCTTCACAAACGGTATCTGAATCCCCTCCTGAGAATAAATAATATGTTAAAATTATGAGAATAATAAATCCTAAAATAGCCCATATCGTATCATCAGATAATGGTTCTCTTTCAGGTTCAGTTTCAGTTTCAGTTTCAGTTTCAGTTTCAGTTTCAGGTTCAACATCCGGTACAAAATCGGAATCATCATCTTCATCTTCATCAGGAATTACTTCGGGCGGTTTATCTTCACAACTCCATGATTCTAACCATGTAATATCTATAGTATTAAATTGATAATATTTGTTCAAATCTCTTAAGAAATTAAGACCGTTATTTGTATTAATTCTCTCAGTCGGAATATCTATTGAACCTCCATCTTCCGCAGTAACATAACCATCTCTTTTTATTATTGACAAGTCTTTGTAATCCCACCCAAAACCTACTTTTCTAGTACCTGCTGAAAATGAATCTCCTCCCTCTAACAGAACTTCAAAAGGTGGAATCTTAAACGGTTTGACAAAGTTTTGGTATCTGGGTAAAATAACAGTTGATTTAAGGGTGATTTTTAATCTGACGTATGATTTATCCTTTACAGTAAAAGAGAGGCTAGAATCGCCTTGCATTTGAACGGTAGTCCCTAAAACTACTCCATCTGTACTTAGGTTAAACGAATTGAAGGATTGAAACTCTTCATCTTGAAAATTATTTGAATATCTAGTACAGATTAAATCGCCATAATTCTCATATTGTTTAGTGAGATTTTGTGCAGTTATTCCTTGCTTTGGTAAATCAGCCATTTGTCTCACTCCATTCTAGGTGAGTTTTTGTGTAACCTATGACTGATGTATTCCACAAAAACTCTGTATAATTCATGCTCGATAACCCCATTCAATTGCGACTTCATTAACTAAAATAAATAAAATTAAAAGATAAATAATAGTGATAAATCCTTTATCAGTTTTATTATTTTGCTGACCTGAATAATCTGTAGTGTCATCATTCATATCATATCCTCCATCCCTAAATCAAATCCGAGAGTAGTGGCTACCATGAAAGCAACTAATTTCCCAATTCTTGCTATAGTGTTTAATTGAGTCATTAATTCTAAATGATTAGTTTCTAAATTGTAGACTTTTTCTTTAATTTCTTCTACATCATCTTCGAGTCGAATAATACGAGTGAGATTTTCTTTAACAGTCATCTAAATCACTCTGGTATCTCGTATTCATTCCATGCATCCGCAGCATTATTGGCAGACTCATAATTTTGTGGTAAATCTCTTAGAAATTGACGGTAATCTTTCCATGCTTGAGACATGGTTCTATCTTTTACAGCCCTCCAATCGGTTTCATCTAATTCCTGTTTTCTTTTTTCTAATAATTCACGCCATGATATTTCTAAAATAGTAGTAACACCATTTCTAATTTCTTTTCTTATAATCATTAAAATCTAACTCCTATTATAGGGATTAAAGTATTCTGAGGCCCCCAAGATGTTATCGCAGGTGCTGTATTTGTAAAAGAGGTACTTGCATTAAAAGAAGTTGTTTCAATACAATTACCCGCCGAACCTCCTACTGTACTTTCGGTTGCTGTTTTTCCTCTTGTGCCTGAATTAGAACACAGCATAGTAGTGCCTACACTACCATCTGTACGGGTCATCACACACCACATTAAATCCCCCGCTACCATTGAACCTGCACTACCTCCACTTTGCCCAGTTAATGAAGTATCATAAACAACAGAACTAGCGGAGTACGCTGCTGTACCTTCGGCAATTAATTGATTAGGTGCGCCATCAGCATCAGAATCATAAATTGCGAAGTTAATACCACCTGATGAACTGCTACCAAAGATAACACCTATTTCAGTAGGTGTACCTGTTTGAGGTGCGGAAAAACAGAAGGCAATTCCAGTATTGTTAAAAAGTGAACCAAACTGAGTTGACCCGTTACTTCCTGTTGAAAATGGTGTTTGTCTTGTTATATCCCAAGTTTTTACCGAAGATGAGAAAGGGGTCATTAACCCTTGATAATTTCTTTTAGTACCGCCACCTGCCGCCCAAGCGGTACTTCCATCGGTTTGAGCCGTTAAGACATAATCATTTGTAGTAGTTACAACATTAGGTAATGAGTACGCTAATGAACCTCCTTTATGAATCTCAACTAAACCTGTTCCGTCAGTATCTAATTTAATATTTGAATTAGCCGCATCATATCCTAGAGTAATTTTAGAATGTGCTGATGCACTAGAATTTCGTATAACCATATCAGAACTACCTGATAAAATAGTACCTGTACCTGTACCAGAAGCGATATTTAGAGATTGAGTAGTCACATCATAAGTAAACTTAGCATTACCTTCAATATCGTTAGTCACCAAATCACCATAAGCAACTTGATTATCACTGATTGCCCCACCGATTCCGCCAGCGGCATCTGCAAAGGAAAGTGTACCTGAACCGTTTGTTTTTATGAATTGATTCGCAGTTCCGTCGGATTGAGGTAAATAATAATCATTATTTATTTGAACCCATCTTGTAGTATCTCTGCCTATATTTATTTTAGTTGCACCGCTATTTCCGCTATTGATAGATATATTACCGCTAGCACTGTCATTCAATTGAATATATGGTTCTGTGAAACCTGCATTTGTATTAGTTGTCAAAACTAAGTCTTGAGAACCATTTGAACTTAATTTAGCAGTAGTTGAACCAGTACCGAACTTAAGCATAGTCCCATCAAATGTTAAGTTAGAACTTCCTTCTATTTCATCAGCAGTAGTAGCCCCGACAGCCACTTGGTTATCAGCAATTGAACCGCCAATACCACCACCACCAGAAGCCGCCCATGCGGTTGTACCATCGGTTTGAGCAGTTAGAACGTAATTATTATCAGTAGTTACCGCAGTGGGTAGTTTGTAAGCACCACTTATCTCAACTGCACCATTACCATTAGGTGATAAACTAATATCACCATCAACACCGTCGGTAATTGTTATTGTTCCGGAATTAGTACCGTTATTAGTTTCTAATTGTAAATCATTTGCACCTAAAGATGACAATTTCCCTACATTTGTATTATCACCTATGGTTATACCATTTGAATTAAAAGTTGCTCGTATTGAACCACCTGTTACGATATTTACATTATCGTTTGCTGCTGAATACATACCTGTATTTGTATCACCACTAAATGAATAACTAGGAGCCGATAAAGAACCACTATCTGCTTCAAGCGGGAAAGTTACACTCCCACTAGTAGCAGCAGTAGTTTGAGTAGTTCCATCGGGGAAAGTGATTCCTCCCGTAGCACTAGAAGCATCTAAAACAAATGAATTAGACGCACCCTTTACGGTTAGTTTTTGTGAAGTATTAACTTCTAATGCAATAGATTTAGTAGAACTTGACATATTCAATACGGGGTCGCTTGCGCTAAGAGTGTTAATAGTAAAAGAAGTACCGTCAAATAATAAACCATTATCACCTTCTATTTCATCCGCAGTTGTAGCACCCCTAGCAACTTGTGTACTTGCGATTGAACCGCCAATAGTACCCGTTGGTAGAGTCCCTAATGTTAAATCACCTAGAATAACTTGACTTGAAGTACCTGCTCCGGCTATGTTAATTGTTCCGCTAGTAGTTACAGGTGAACCAGTAATTGTTAATGCTGAACCTGTTTCAGTTAATCCTACTGATGTGACCGTACCTGACCCACCACCACCACCTCCGCCAGTTACAATAGTTGCAGTATTACCTGATACAGTTAGCGTACCATTTGTGACCTTAATTTTTGTAATCGGTCGACCTACGGTAGCCCCGTCAACTGTTTCAACTGTTAATGGTGGTCTAATTGGGCTACTCATTCAATCCCTCCGCCTGTAATCATAACTTGAATAGAGGAAGTGCCTGAATCAGCCCTTACAAAGCAGTTTTGACCCACAAACGGGTAAGGTTGGTCGAAGATATAGGTAGTACCTGCATCTAGCGTAAAATACGGTTTATTATCCAGAGAATATTGGTCGAATCCTAAGCGTACATCGTTATCGCCTGAAACTCTAATCATTAGTTTTCCTGAACCTGTTAAATCAACATATTGTGTGTCTGTTGTTAAATCTACATTTGATACTCTAGCCATCTTAATCTCTCCTTAATATTTGAACCATTCTTGAGCCTCGATAATTCTTGAACCCGACTTCCAATCTTTCGCAGTTCTGAAAGCAACGGTTGGATTTTTACTTTCTAATAATTTCTTTCTTGATTTAACTTGTTCAGGAGTTCCTCTTTCAATAAATCTCCATCTACCTACAAGACCTTGAGAACGTGCTTTTTTAGCACCTGCCTTCAAATATTGAGAGCGAGTAACTTTCTTACCACCAAGTTTGAATGTAGCCATCTACCTGTCACTGCTCCTGAACCTTCTATGATATCTCCCTGAAACATAATCACTATATTCTTCTTTAGTTGCTTTGACTATCCGAGGATTTTGTCCTGCTCCGAAAAATCTTCTAAATGATTTAACACCTATTCGAGCCTCATTCTTTGTTCGATATAATTTGGCTTTTCTTCTTACTCTTTTACCTGATGTTCTACTTAGATAAGATAATGTGAATCCGTAATTTTTAGCCATTACAACCACCTATCTCTTTTCTGTTTTCTAGCCTTCTTCAAAGCCCTAGTCCACATCTTCGCGGTAGGTGTTCTTGAACCGTTTGAAAAGAATCTTGAACTACGCATTTCACAAAAACTCCCTTAATCTCTCATTATCAAAAATCCTACAACTAGAATAAAAATTAATACTTCTGTATCTTTCATCTAATAACCACCTTTTCTTGCTCTCCTAGAGCCTGTAGAACGCTTCCTTTTGCTTCTACGTCTCGAAGTAGCCGCAGACCGTTCCGCAGCCGCTTTAGTAGCAAACTTACGTTTCAATATTTTACCTGATACATATGACTTAACTCGCCATTTTCCATTTACTTTTACTACGGGCATATTTTCACTTCACAAAAACTCACGCATGGGTTGAGAAGATTGCTAGAGTTGCAGCCCTAGCAACCTCCTCAGAGGCATGGTGAAACTGATTATATTCCTGTACCTGATTCAGTCATTTGGATAACAGTCTTATTGACGTTACCAATTGCTGCTTGAGTCTGAGTTGGGCGACTCTCTTTGGTAGCATTTAGAGGAGCAGTTAGAACCGGATGGAAGAACCTTGTAGTAGCAGCAGAACTGCCGATAATCCAAGTCAAATCACGTGCTTCTAAAGCGTACAAAGGTACGAATAATATTCCTGCTCTACCTGCATGGTATGTCTGAGAATTAGAAGATGCTACGGGGTTAGAATAAACTACTCCGTTATCTAATTCATTAGAAGCCCACTTATGCAAATCTATAGGCATTGAGAATTGGCTCAGAGCAAGTTGACGAATACCATTTGATGAATATTCGTTTGCTTCTGAATCATTCTGAATTAAGCAACCTAGAACTGTTGCACCTGAAAGGGTTGTTTGAGGAACTCTTACGACTACTTGTTCATCAATGTTAGAACCTGCAAAAGCATAGGAAGTTGCTGAGATAACTCTAGTGCTTCTTTGTGTTGCAGAATTGAATCTAGCCCACCAAGTCATAGAACCTGATGTGATAGTCGCTGATGCACCTAAAACTAGGTTAGCATCATAGAACTCTGTAGTAATCTCGAATCTAGGTGTTGGTGTGTTTAGAACGTAGCCAATTGGTATTGCTATGTATGCAACCGCACCGGAAGCGCCTGTAGCACTAGGAGCAGTTAGAGAACGGCCACCTATTGCATTAATGAAATATCCATATCTACCTGCAATTGCTGAACCTGCTTCAGGAGCAGAACCGCTAATCCAGTCATGAATAATATCACCGTTAATGGTAATTTTCATTGATTTAATTAAAGCAGATAAGTCCGTAGTACGGGCTTCTGTTCCGCCAAGAGTTAAATCAATTTCACCGATAAGATATTCGAGAGTTCCGTTAACACCGTAGAAACCATCTACATATTGAGAAGTTCCTGCGGTTGTAGGAATAGAAGAAGTTGATTTGTTTAATTGATAGTATGTTACTGTCATCTAAATCACTTCCTTATTTCCTCAATCCTGCTACGAAGTTTTCGACTTGCTTCATTGGTGCGGTAAATAGGTTGAATCCTATTACTACTCCACCTGCAAGAAGTACATATTCGAGCCATGAATAAAGGCTGAAATTAGGTACAGGAAGCATTATTGCGAGCCTCCTGCGGGCATTTTACTGTTGACATAATCTTCTACTGATGTTCCGAACACAAGTGCTGTTGCTCCGTTTGCTAAAGCCATAAGGAATAACAAACTGAAAGCGAGTCCTGCACCTGCGACTACGGGGCTTAGTACGTTTGACATGATTAACGGTTGCACAAAAACTCCCTTATTATGCTTTTTATTTTGTCAAACTACTGAGTTTTTGTGTAAATGAAGAAGTCATATTTTTCAGTTAGTGAGTTTTTGTGAAAACGGATGGTTAATTAATAGATTCTTGTCGGATAAGTTTCATGCGTCAAAAGCGATATAGCCGATTAAATCAAAAAGAAAAGAAAAAGATTGTTGAAATGTATGATTCAGGAGATTGGAAAGTTCCTGAATTATCAGAAATGTTCAGAGTTACTAAAAGACGTATTTATCAAATAGTGAATGAGGCAAATGTAAATCTATTGATGTATGGTGAAAAGGATGGCTCAGAAGAGTGATTTTGTAACAGCATTAATTACAGTAATTGGTTCAATTGGGGCTGCTGTAGCAGTCTCAAAAAGAGAACAAAGAATTGCTATGGAGAACGCAAGGTTAAGAGAGCAGTTAATACTGGCTAGGTTACTTTCGCTGTTGGGCGTGAGTTTCGGGATTGGTTGTTATTTATGGTAGAACGTGATACTAGTGAACGTCTTTTTAGGGCTAGAGTAGAGTATCTAGTAGAGGACACTTCGGTAGCAGAAACGGCTAGATTTTACGGGAGAACTCCTAGAACTGTTAGAAGATGGTTAGCGGGTGAAACTACTCCTTCTAGGAGTGTTAGAACAAGTGTTAGTAGAAGGGCTTTGAGTAGAGGGGCTGCACCTGCCTTGCAGGTCAGAGTTGGAGGACGATTTGATGCTAGAGGAACTATTGCTAGAAGTGGTACACAACGGGCTATAGAAGTAGCAAATCTCTATACTAGAAGAAGGAGAGAGGCTGAGATAAGATTGGCTAGAACAACAGGTAATCAGACTAGGTTGGCTGCTGCTAGAGCATTACCTACAAGGCTAGATAGACGAACTGCTGATAATCTAGCATTGAGTAGAGAAAGATTAGTAGAACAAGGTGCAGAAGCACCTAGAAATAGAGCAGAAGAATTGGGTAGAGATTTGTCGGATGCTGAATATGAGGCTATGGCGGAAGCAGATTATTATGACATGATGTATGGTAATTGGGATGATTGGAGGGATGCATATGAGGAGATGAGTGGGTATGGAAGATGAACCAATATTAGTCGTCAATAGACGGGCTTCTAACGGAGGTTTAGGGCTACCCCTATCCGAACTACCCGAAATCAAATATCAAAAGAGAAAAGTACCTGCGAAGAAGAGTATTCATACATGGAACATGATAGGAGCAGATACAGAAACTATCGAAGGAAAGTTATGGTTATTTAGTACGGAAAAAGGTGTATGGGAATGTGCAACTTTTAATCATTTAATACAGATATTATATGATAATAAACATTGTAGAAGATGGAGAAAATCAGGTAAAGCAGGTTATGTTTGTTTAGAGTATTTCTTTTGGAATCTAAAGTTTGATGCTCAAGCAGTTTTGAGAATGTTACATCCTAAAGTTATGTGGGATTTAACGGCTTCAAAAACTACTGAGGGTGAAATAGGAAATAACAAAGTAACCATAAATGCTGATACAGGAAATTATACACCTGTAGTAAAAGGCAGGATGATTAAATTGTCATATTTAGAAGGTAAAAGTTTGACTTTCAATCCGGTTAATTGGAGGAGAGGAAAAGCCAAATTAGGAACTTGTAAATGGTGGGATATTTCTCAATTTTATGGAAAGATGAGATTGAATAACGCTGCTAAAAAATATCTGAATAAATCTAAAATCGAAAAATGTTTTGATGGAAGTATTTTGGATGCTTCAAGATTCGATGAAAAAGAATACAGAGATTATTACCGAGAAGATATTGATAAATATGCTATAGTTGATGCAGTTTTAGCAGGAGAATTAGCGAGGCGACAAAGAACAAATTATGTTGAAAATAATATTAGATTTATTGAGCCATATTCTTTGGCAAATGTGGCTCAAAGAAATCTACTAGATACTTGTAAAATACCAACCATAAATGATATGAGAAAGTTGCCTAATACTAGATTTATTTTACAGGCTGCTCAATCTAGTTATCGAGGAGGTTGGTTTGAAACCGTTGGTGCGGGTTATCATCCTGATACTCAAGGCATAGACTTAGCAAGTGCCTATCCTTATGTTATGCACCATTTACCCGACTTATCAGACCGTAAAGGGGCGTGGTTTGTTGGTGATAATCAAGATGATTGGTTAGATTGGATGAAAGTTAGAAAACCGTTTGAGGTGGGTTTTTGTGAAATACAGATTTTATTTAGTCCAGATTTACCGATTCATCCTTTGGCTCAAATGAGTAGGACAGGAACTATTGTTACTCCTAGATTAGTTAGAGGATGGTTTACTGCTGATGAAATAGCAGAGGCGATAAAGTGGCCTCATACTTCAATTCATTATGGTACTCATTGTTTCTTTTTAGAAGATGAAAAGAAAAGACCTTTTGCACCATTTATTGAAAATCATTATGAAATAAAAATGAATAGTGAGAAAGGTTCTGTAGAATATGATTTAGCGAAAATTATGTTGAACTCAACTTATGGAAAAACAATTCAAGCCATTGGAGGTAAAACCGGAAAATTATGGAATCCTTGCTATGCTGCGACCATTACAGGAGCGACAAGAGCAAGAATTGGGGAGTTGGCTAGGCTAAACGATTTTGAGGCTCTAAGCGTGGCTACTGATGGAGTAATATTTCCTACACAAAAACTCACTAATATTCCTACAAGACCTTTACCTTCTCCTCATAATTTAGGACAGTGGGAATTAGAGGAACGTGGTGAATTAGCACTCCTGATGTCGGGAGTCTATTCTGTAAAAACAGAGGATGATTACACAAAAACTGTCTATAGAGGTTCGGCTTCATTATTTTTGAAAGGTGATTATCCTAACGGGTTGTTTAGTTTTTGTGAAACTCATGCAAATGAAATAGAGATGTCTACTACTATTCGCAGACCTTATTCTGCTGGAGAAGCAAGAATGAGAAATAATATGGAATTAATGAATATATTTGCTCCACATTCTTTCACAATAAAACCCGCAGGAGACAGCACTAAGCGGTTATGGGGAGTAGACAAACCTGCAATATTCGGTGATTTATTGACTGATTGGTATGCAAATTATCCACATCAAGTTTTATGAACTGAGTTTTTGTGGAAGTAGACACATGGATTGGAAGGATGATGAACTTCTTTGGGAAAAATTAGACGATGTAATAATGAACGGTTTTGCGGATATGAAGAGTTTTCTTGATACTTTAGCAGAATATAGAGAGGATTTAGGAGCAATTAATTCTACTCTTTTATTTGGAGGATTAGGACAATTTTGTGTAACTTATGTAGAATCAAGAACTGAAACAAATAGTCCAAAGCATTCACTGGCTAACGCTGTAGAAGCGGTTATGAAAAACCCATTAGTAACTAAATTAATGATGAGTCAAGTTGGTGGAATGTTTGATAGAAAAGTGGAGGAATTAAAATGAGTAAAGAAGATGAAATAAACGAAGAAAAGAAGTTTAACATAGTATACCAAAATGATGATGTAGTAATTGCTTTTAGAGTTAAAGAAGAGGAAGAATAGATGGGTAGAGCAGAAAAACATCCAACGGATGAAGGCAAATATCAATCAACCTTTGATACCTATGGACATGGTGAAGGTCAAGGAAAATCAAGAGCAGCAGTTTACAAACATTACAAGAAAAACTCTGAAACCATTACACAAAAACTCTCTAAAAATGAAAAAGTTGAGGAAGAGGATTACACAAAAACTGACCTAAATGAAAAAGTTGAGGAAGAGGATTACACAAAAACTGACCAATTCTCAGATATTTCATGGTTATCTGATGAAGAATTAGATGCTATTATGCCAACTATTCCTAAACCAATTAGAGCATTAGCCGCAGGAGATGTAGCGGGAATGTCGGCTGCTCAAAGAGCAACTCAAACTCAGTTGATTAATTGGGGTTTTATGGGAATAGATAGAGGGTTAACCCATTGGGGAAGAGGAGTTACAGGACATGAAGAATGGAGCGTAACAAGACATCCTACAGACTATGAAGCCATGACAGGAGCAACTCAGCATTTAATGGATGAAAACGGTATTTCTATCAATCTAAATCCTACATTAGTTTGGGCTACAGTAATGTCTGCTGCTTATGTTCCACCTGTTACCTATGTTGCTAGAAATAGTGATAAAACTAGGAGAAAGATGTTTTTCAGAAATATAGGAAGTTTCTTGAAGAATCCCATGAAGGCACTAAGACGCAGGAGGGTGCAACATGAGCAAAATGACCGTAGAGACACTATACAAACCGAATAAGAAGAGATTAGGAGTATTATGGGCTGGTACTAGCGGAAGCGGTAAAACGACTGCTGTATTAAGCACTTTGAGACAAGCAATATTAGATTCAAAAACATTTGGAGAACATCATAGATTTGTAATAATTGACCCTAAGATTCAGAAAGGAGATTATGATTTATTGGTAGACCCAATAAAAGATTTAGAGAGTTTTTGTAACAATATTAACGAAGAAAGAGTGTCTTTGTATTATCCTGATTATGAGGAGTTTGATACTAAGATTTTAGAATATGATATTTCCCAAATAGTTAATCATATTTTCAATTTAGCAGATTCAGAACCAAAAGCAACTTTTACCTTTGTTTTAGATGAGGCTTCAATTGTAATTAGTCCTACAAGAGTTCCACCGTCTTTGAAAAGATTATCAGTTCAAGGTAGAGCCAAAAATATACTCCCTCATTTTATCTCTCAAAGACCTCTAACAAATAGATGGTTAGATGCTAATTTATCGAGAGTTATGTTATTCAGAATGTTACCTGTTGATGCTGATAATTTAACAAAAAGATGGGGTATAGATTTCCAAAGTTCAGACGAAACAGTTAGGTCAAAACCTTATTCATTTATTCATTTTAATTTAGAAGATGCAACATTACAACCTATGAATCCTGTAGAACTTCCAAAGCGTATTCCTAGAAAGAAAAAGACCGCTAAAGAGAAGGTTATAGGTTTCATCAAAAAACGCTTATAGAACCATATAATTTCACAAAAACTCACTAACATTGATAAGGGGATGCACAGTCCCTCACTTTGTAAGAACACAACGGGACTACAAGGAGGCATGAAAATATGAGTATAAAAATAGGAGTTGAATTAGAAGTATTAAACGTAACAATAGCAGAAGTGAGAGAGGCTGTAGAGGCTGTAGGGAGTACCTTTGATGGTTACTCAGGCTATCATGGTCAAGGATTGGCTACAGGATGGAAAGCAGAGAGAGACGGGTCATTAACCGGAGCATCAGCAACAGAACACACAAAAGGAAATGTAGAGATTATTTCAAGACCATTAAAAGGAGTTGCAGGAGTAAGAGAAATGAAGAGATTAACTACACAACTAAAGAGAAGAGGAGCAACAGTAGACCGCTCCTGCGGAACTCACATCACACTAGGACTAGATGAGAACATGAGATTCAACAGAATGTCTGAATCAAAGAAATTAGAAGTTATGAACAGAGTAGTTCTAACTTATGCACATTTCCAAAATGTTATGGATGCAATTTCACCGAACAACCGTCAAGTAAACAGTCATACAGGAACTAACACTAATTCCTACTGTTTATCAGCAACACATACAGGTAGAACATCATCTGTAAACACAACCAAATATATCATGCACGGAGTTATCGAGTTCCGTCAATGTGGCTACACTCTATCAGGTGCAAAAATCGAACAATGGGTTAAAATCTTGAACTCCATTGTATCTGCTGCTATGAATGAAAACCACCGTTCAAGAGATATGGAACTTGCTGTACAACCTGTTACAATCGAGTCAATGTGCAACTACCTAAACATAAGAAACACTACCGAAGATTGGATGACTGCAAGAGTTACAGAACTTGCTACAAAATACACTGGCGGTCGCTCTAACAGACTATCAGTCCTAGCAAGGACTGACGGTGCTTTCTCGGGATGGTGCTAAGTATGTGTGGAATAGGCGGATTTTACAGAGGTTCAGAGGGGGAAACTCCTCTGACCTTCATTAACAATCTTTGGTGTTCTTTAGAGGATAGAGGAACACACGCTGCGGGCGTTGTTATTGGTTGGGCTGACGCTGATAAGCCAATTAGTCAAAAGGCTGCTAGAGAGGCCTCAGAATGCTCACAAATGCTATCTAAGGCTAAGGGTAGTCATACAGAATATGTTTTACTACATACTAGGTTTACAACTCAAGGTTCAACGAAGAATAATGGTAACAATCATCCTGTTATCGGACATGGTATCACATTGACACATAATGGGGTATTGTCTAATGATACACATATATTCAACAAACTAAAAATCAACCGTTTACACGATGTAGATACGGAAGCCATAAACGCTGCACTAAGCCACAAGTCTCCAAAGTGGATGATAGAAAATATTCAAGGTTCAATGTCTATTGCATGGGTTGAAACGAATAAATCTCCTGATGAAGTACACTTGCTTACTAATGGTCGAAATCCTTTGGTTATTGGAAGGACTGTAGAAAACCATGTAGTATGGGCTTCCACAAAAACTCACCTAGAACAATCAGGATTTGAGTTCTCTGATGTATTCTCAGCGATTCCTTACAAACAATACACGATTTCAAAGGGTGGAAGAATCAGGTCTAAGTTCATTTCTAAGAATAGAACTTATCCTGCTAACAGTAGGCAAGTTCATTCTAGCCAATACAACCCCTTTTCTAGGGACAATTTTTACCGAGACTTCACAACTACGCACAAGAAGTCAAAGAAGGCCTCTAAGAAGGCTTCTAAGGCTAAGAAACGGCAAAAAGTAGTTGTAGAGCCAGACCTAACTACCGAATGGGTAGAAGTTCCTAGTTTTATGATGGGTAAATTAGAAGATTTAGCGATTCAGAACGGATATGAATTAGCATACGATTCTTACGGGAATAAAAGATTTGTAGATACATGGGCTGAGATGGGGTTTTTTTGAATGAGTGATTATTGTTATTGTGGTAAATGTGGTTCAGAAATGAAACCTAAAGGGTTAGCAAGAGCAGCAGGTCTTTGTCAGTATTGTTGGGATAAATGGTATCGTCAAGAAATTGTGTGGATTCGTAGAGTAAGTGAAGAGGTGATTGAATGAATATGAATAATTCACATATTACTATCGAAGTTGTTACCCCAAAAAGAAAGCCTTATGCGACTTACAAACCTAGACAGGCTACAATGAGACTAACTTTACATTCTCATCCTTTAGACGACCCTCAGAGCGTTAAAATAAGGTCTTTTGATACTAGGTCTGAAAGAGGATTTAGAAAAAGGCTCAAAGAACTTAGAAAAGAAAGAGATTTCATCAATTCAGGAGGGTTCTAAATGTCGTTATCAAGCCGTTTTTGTGTAAAGTGTGGGAGTTTTTGTGAAGATAATACTCCAATGTGTTCTTTTGGAGATAAATTATGGTGCAAAATGTGCAATCATTACACAAAAACTCTCGATTTACTTTGGGATTTTCAAGAAAGAAGTCTTATCATTATCGCTAATTACACAAAAACTGACCTAAAACCTACTTACTCTCTGCATGAGAATAATAATTTTACACAAAAACTCACTTATTTCCAAAGGAAGTACAATTAATATTCTAAATGTAATAAACGAACATAGGTTTTCGGGTTTTTGTTGTGTAATTTCCCCGATATTATCGGTCTATGTTCGTTTATTACACAAAAACTGACTAAATGAGTTCCGCCCTTGATGCAAAAACGGAGTTTTTGTGAAAGGGGTGGACTCCTGCGGGGGCTCCTCTTTATCTTCCCTCCCCCTTCCCCTATCCC
>Ga0181417_1000309_pt1 | contig 16401 bp, 25 predicted proteins | sample 40SPOviralmetaG_FD_130142 | JGI IMG/M metagenome (GOLD analysis project Ga0181417, IMG submission 130142) | Marine viral communities from the oligotrophic San Pedro Time Series (SPOT) site, San Pedro Channel, CA, USA - 40 SPOT_SRF_2013-02-13 | ecosystem: Environmental > Aquatic > Marine > Strait...
AGACCAACTTCTCCTGCAGAAGGATTATTAAGAGATAATACTACAACTGGTGCTTTAGAGTTTTATGATGGATCTATATGGCAACAAATAGCAGGTACATTAGTTCCTGATTACCAACCACCAGTTGGGACTGATCATTTTATGCCTACATTATTTACTGGTAATAGTACAACTGTTACAACAGGTTTTCAAGCTGATTTAGCTTGGGTTTCAAATAGAAATAATGCAAATGGTAATTTTATTTATGATTCAGTAAGAGGTGCTAGTAATAATCTTTGGCCAACTGATAATTACGCTGAAGGTGTTAGATCAGGTGTAACTGCTTTTAATGCAACAAGTACTACAATAGGTAATTACTCTTCAATTACTCCAGGCGGCAATAACGTACAGTGGGCTTGGAAAGCTGGAGGTACAGCCGTATCAAATCCTGATGGTACTACAACTTCAACAATATCTAAAAATGCAACTTCTGGTTTTAGTATTGTAAAAACTTCTTCTGCCGGTGGAACAATTAATGTAGGTCATGGTTTAGGATCCGATATAGGTATGATTATACTTAAAGGAGTAGACGTTGCAGAGGCGTGGCAAGTTTGGCATAAAGATGTAGGTACAGGAAAATATTTACAACTATCTTCTGATAGCGCACCAACAACTAGAGCTAATAGTTTTTCTACTGTAAGTTCTACAATATTTGAAAATGATTGGACAAGCAGCGCAGTAGTTTGGATCGCATATTGTTTTGCAGACGTGACGGGTTATCAAAAACTGGGTACATATACGGGGGCAGTTGGCAAGGAAATAACTTTAGGTTTCCAACCAAGATTTGTATTAATTAAACGTATAGATTCGGCATATAATTGGCTAATTTATGATAGTGTAAGAGGTAGTTCCGGGGCTTTAAATGATAGATATGCTATACTTCCAGATTCTGGTGCATCAGCCGAAATTACAAGTTCTGTTGTATTTGTAAATTTCACAAGTACAGGTATAGATTTTCCAAATTCTTACGGTGGTACAAATGCAACGGGTGGAGAATACATATACTTGGCAATTGCTTAAACAAATAATACAATATGGCAACAACAAAAGTAATAAATGATGTAATCGATTTAAATCAGACTGGTAATACTACAGCTTTAAAAGGTTGTGTAGGTACAACAGTACAACAACCAACAGGCGTTGAAGGTATGCTAAGAACAAATACTGATTTATCATCTGCTAGTTCTACTAGCGCTATGCAATTTTATAAATCAACAGGTGACCCTTCTACAAGTGGTTGGGTTACACTTACAAACTTTACAACTCTTGATCAATGTAATTATCCTACTACAGCAACTGCATTATATCAATTAGATGGTAATGCAAATGATACTTGCGGAAATTATAATGGTACTGCATCTAATATGACATGGACTACAGGTAAATTTGGAGAGTGTGGAGTGTTTAATGGGACAAATGGAGCAAGTGGAAGTAGAATTTTATTATCTAATGATGTTGATCAATTTCCAATGTCTGTATCTTGCTGGATTTATCTTGACGCAGTTCAAGCTTCGAGCAATGGAGCTGTAGTGTTTGAAGGCCAACAAGGTATGGGTATTAATTTTACAGGTGGTAATCCTACTTATTTATCTACTCAAGCACAAAATAGTCAAACTGGTCAGGTAGATTCTAATTCTACGTTAAACACTGGTCAATGGTATTTTGTAGTTGGTATTTTTAATAGTTCTAGTTCTTCTGAATTATATATTGATAATGTAGCTCAAAGTGGAAGTTCTAGTATTGATTATCTTACTTCAGATGAAAACGCAATAGGTGGTAGAGATCATTATGGTTATACAGCAACATTTAATGGTAAAATAGATCAATTAAGAATATTTCCTAGCGCATTAACCACTGCTCAAATGACACAATTATACAACGAGGCATAATGGCAATAACAAAAGTAACAACACCAGATTTAATAAATCTTCCGTATAATAATACAGATGGAATAATACTACCTAAAGGAACAACAGCTACAAGACCAGCTAGTGCTGTTGATGGTGAGTTTAGATATAACACTACAGATAAAAAAGTAGAATATTACGATGGATCTAATTGGTATCAATTAAGCAGCAGTGCAGCTGTACCTCAATCAGGAACAACAGGTACTTGTAATTATCCTACAACAGCTACTGCGCTGTATCAATTTGAAGGTAATGCTAATGATACTTGTGGAAATTATAATGCTACATCAGTAACAGATGTAACTTATTCTTCAACAGCCCCTGCTCAATTTGGTCAATATGCTCTTGCAGGTTCCAGTCCAGAAATTGTTACAGGTATAACACAAGATTCTAATGTTCCGTTTACTTGGTCGTTTTGGTTTTATGCAACAGGGACTCCATCAACTATAGATAATATAATTGCGGCAAGCAACCAAATAAATGTAGGATTAGAATTTAATAAAATATGGTTATTTACAGGTGGTTCTAACAGAGGAAGTGGAACTTCTGTTTCTGTAAACACGTGGACACATTATGCTGTTACTTTTGATGGTAGTAGTGGATTTGTTACATATTTAAACGGTTCAGTAGCAGAAAATATAACACAAACACCTCCTTCGTTTACATCTGGAGATGTAAAATTATTATTAAATTTGTATGGTACTTGGGGACCTTTTGAAGGAAGATTTGATCAATTAAGAATATTTCCTAGTGTGTTAACAGCAACCCAAGTAAATGCTTTATACACAGAAACAACACCTTAGGCTAAAAAACAAAAAAAACAAGTAATAATAAACTATAAACCTATTGTCAAACATTTAAAACCAAAACCAATGACACTATATTACCAGACTCATTCGTGGAATAGTCAACCACAAATTTCAGATGAAACCAAAAACTTATGGAAACACCTTGCTGACAAAAAGCATTGGCGTATAACCCAGTTACCAAACGGTTTTTATCAAACTGAATACCAAGATCCAGAAAAAGATAATTGGATCGACATAACTAGGAGAGAAACAATTGAAGGAGCTGAAAGTGCTATTGACGCATCAGTCGAGCATTACAGTAAAAAAATTGAGTTCTTGAATGGTCCAAAAGTCGTTAAGACCTTTAAATAAAATCAAATAATCAAATTAAATTTAATTCAATATGTCAGACTTAATAGTCAAGAATCTTAATTTTGGGCAACGTGCTCAGAATCAAGTGTTTAAAGGAATTGATAAACTCACGCAAGCTGTTAGCTCCACTCTTGGGGCTAGCGGCAAGTGTGTATTACTTGAAGATGACAATGGTAAACCTATTATAACTAAAGATGGTGTTACTGTTGCTAATTCAATAGTATTATTAGATCCAGTAGAAAATATGGGTGCTACACTTTTAAAAGAAGCAGCCAGAAAAACAGTAAACGAAGCGGGTGATGGTACAACTACAGCTACAATTTTAGCACATGCTATACTTAAAGAAGTAAGAGAAACTGATTTAAAGGTAAGTGCAAGAGAATTAAAAGATGGTATCAACTCAGCTACAAAAAAAGCAATAAACTATTTAGAAAAAAATAGTATACCTGTTAAAGGTAATATGATAGACAATATTGCTACAATATCTACAAATAATGATCCAGAGCTTGGAAAAATTATTGGTGATGCTTTTAGAGCTGTAGGTAAAACAGGTGTAGTAATGATGGATTATTCACCAAAATCAGAAACAGAAGTAGAATTAGTTGATGGTATACAATATGATAAAGGTACTTTAAATGCTAATTTTATTACTAATCAAGAAAAGAAAAGTTGTGAACTAGACAATCCAGTTGTATTATTAATTGAATCACCAGTAAATAACATAAGACAAATACAATCAGTATTAGAGTATGTTATAAAAGAAAAAAAATCTTTGCTTATAATAGCAGATGTAGAGCCACCAGTTATGGCCACATTAGCTATGAATAAACAAAAAGGTAATATAAAAGTAAATATCATCAATGCTCCTACATACGGAGTAAACAAAAGAGAGCAGCTAGACGACTTATCTATGTTAACAGGTGCTACGGTAATAAATGAAGATTTAGGCGATGATATGGATCTTATACAACCAGAAATGTTGGGTACATGTTTAAAATCTACTACTACAGAAAAAGATACTGTAATACAAGTGGGTGAACCTTCAGAAGAAATTTTAAGCATTATTACCCAAATCAAAGATGAAATAGCTGATGGACCATTACCAAGTAAGTTAGTTGGTTTAGAAAAAAGATTAGCTAGGTTATCAGCTAAAATAGCTATAGTTAAAGTAGGTGCAGATTCAGATATAGAATTAAAAGAAAAGTCTGATAGAATAGAAGATGCTATATGTGCTACTAAAGCTGCAATAAAAGAAGGTATAGTATCAGGTGGTGGTATAGCATTATTAAATGCTGCACTAGATATTAAAGAAGAAAATGAATCTGAAAAGATTTTAACTAAAGCAATATTATCACCGTTTAAAACTATATTAGATAATGCTGGTATAGAAGTAAAAATACCTTCAAAAAAAGGTACAGGTATAAACGTAGTAACTGGTAAAAAAGTTAATATGATTAAATCTGGAATAATAGATCCTTTGTTAGTTACTAAAAGTGCTTTAAAAAATGCAGTGTCTGTAGCTACAACAATACTATCAACTGATTGTGTAATTAATAATTTAAGACATAATGAAGGCGATAGGAAATAATATTATTATAATACCTAAAAAAGTAGTTACTGATAAAACAAAAGGTGGTTTGTTTATAATAGAAAAAGATCGTGAAGATATAAGATATAAAGAAGCTACAATACATTCAGTAAGTGATAATATAAAAGGTATTAAAAAAGATGATAAAATATATTATGACAAACACGCTGGTCATGGTATAGAAGTTAATAAAGAAAAGTATACAGTTATAAAATTACAAGATATCGTTGTTGTATTATGAGAAGACTCAGTGCAAGCGATATTAAAGAACTAAACTTATTTAAACATTATAGATTAGTTCGTAAATGGGCTTGCAGAAACAATAACTTAAACGATGCAGATTTAGAATTATTAATTTACTTCGACTGTATGGGTTTATTTTCAAAGCAAGATTTTAAAGTCGGTACTTATGCTTACAGTTGGGATAACAGGCGCTGGAACAAAATGATAAAAAACGATTGGATAGTTGTATGGAGAAATCGTAATAGAACTACACAGAAGTATAATATCTATCAAGTTTCTTTCAAGTGTAAACAACTAATAGCTAGAATGTACCGAATTATGTTAGGCGAAGAAGACGTACCTATAAGTAAAAGAAGAAATAAAATAATGCGAGGACAAACTTACACAGATAAAGTTTTAATCACTGCAATTAAAAATGTTAACAACGATAAACAAAGATAATATGAATGATATGAATAAACCAATAGGTAATGTAATGCCTAATCAACCTGGTACTGGTAACCAAGCTTTATATGATGGTCCTATTAAACAATATTCTGATCAGCTAAATCAAGCTAGTAATTTTTCTCAAGGCATGATGATGAAAAGTCCTTTAAAACAATTATCATCAGAGGCTTTAGTTTCACCTTTTAAAATGGATGATTTATCTGGCGATGGTAAAATAACACAAAAAGATGTATTAATAGGCAGAGGAGTTATAGACAAAGAAGGTAGCCCACTAACTAATAAAGATAACCCAAGAAAAGAAGCTAGAACTTTAGCTGGTAAAAATTTTAAATCTGAAAGAAGAATGGCAGGTTTTGCTGAAGATACAGAAAGTAATAAAGCTAGGTTTGAATCGCCTAGAGTAAAAACAAAAATTAATAAAAAAGATATAACTAAAAATATAAAAAAGTCTTAAAAACAATAATTATGAAAAAATCACCATTTTATCAAAAAGGTTCTGAATCCAAAATGGGTAAAGGCTGTGCTGATACTTCTCAAGGGTGCATTAGAAAAGACGGTAGTGGATTTAAAATATTAAATAATAAAAAAGGCGGAGTTTGGAGAAGTGGTTATGCAACTAGAAAAGAAGCATTAAACCAACTAAAGGCAATGCACGCAAATTAATATGGATACTAAAAAATTAAAATCAATATCAGCTGAATTAAAAAAAGCTTCTGCTATGCACAAGGCCCAAGCTTTAAAAATTGATAAAATATTAAAATCAATAAAAAAATAAACATCATGCACGAAGATAAAGCATATAATAAAGCAAGTAAAAATAAAAAAGTAGGTATAGTAGGGGAAACTCACATATGGGATGGACCATTAAATCAAACAGGTAGATCTCATGCTTCTGGTGATAGCTCAGGTATAACAGGTATGCAAGTATCTAAATATCCACAATCTAATACTGAAATGCAAGTTAAATATCCTGTAACAGCATTAGCTCAAGGTAAGAAAATTTAACATGAGCGTATCAGATATAAAATTACTCTCGATAAACGGGTTAGCTTTAGCTATTTCTATGACACATTTAGAGGTTTCATTAAAAATTGTACTTTTGCTAGTAACTATTGGATATACAATATCTAAGTGGGTAAAACTTAAAGAAAAGAAGTAATATTTAAACCATGGCATACGTACAGTCTAACTCACCTTTTTTAAAAAGCAATGAACCTAGAAAAACAACTAAGGGTAAAGGAAGAAACTTCAGAACTACTGAAGAAGGAGCTGGAATGACTGCTGCTGGTGTTAAAAAATATAAATCTAAAAATCCAGGTAGTAAATTACAAACTGCCGTAACAGGTGATGTTAAACCTGGAAGCAAAGACGCTAAAAGACGTAAATCTTTTTGTGCAAGAGCAAAAGGATGGACAGGAGAAAGAGGAAAAGACGCAAGGCGCAGGTGGAAATGTTAAATAAAACGATATAAATAATAATAATAAAAACCATGGAAAAAGGACACTTTGGAAAGTATACTGGCAATGCAAGGCATGCTCATACTCCTATAACTAAACACAACGTGCATGACGCTGAGCGTGATGATGCTGCTCATATTTCTTATTTAAAAAAAGATATTGATTATGATGCAAAACATAACAAAAGTAATATTGATATGACAGCTGATGAAAAACACATCTCTAAGCTTGCTGGAGATATTAAATATGACTCTAAAAAATATAAGAAATAATGGGATTTAAACTACCAAAAATAGGAAAAATATTTGCTAGTACTGCAGGGACTAAACCTCATGCTATGTCTATTGCAAAAGCTCAATCACCAAAACCTGCACAAGGTAATGTATCAGGAAGTAAATCACCTTTTCATGTTACAGCTACAAAAAAAGATTATGATAGCGGTTATGGAAAAAAAGGAGAAACTTTTAGAGAATATAAAAACCGTACTATATCTGATGGTAAGTATACTAAACCTTCATTTCCAAAAGCAGAAAATAAAGATGGTAAATCTACTGGTAGATCTAGCGCGACAGGATCAACAGCAAAAAGACGTACTCAACCAACAGACACTAAAAAAACTACTACTACTAATACAACAACAAAAAAAGACAATACAGTTAGAGGAAAAGTAAAAACTATTGATCAAAAAAACAAAGAGTTTGATAAAGCAAAAGCAGATCAAAAGAAAAAAGACTTACAGTCAATGTCAAAAGACATTACTAAAAATTTAAAATCTACTAAACAAAACGAAAAATCAACTAAAACTGAAGTTAAAAAAGATACACGAACTGCTGGTCAAAAAAGAGCTGATAGAAAAAAGAAAAAACAAGACATGAAGGCCGCTGGAGCAAGCAGAAAAGAAATAAGATTAGCTAAGTCTAAAGATAAAGCAAAAGAAACTTCTGAAAAACTAAAAACTGCAGACAAAGGAAGCAAAAAAGCAGAAAGAATAAAATCTATTAAAAAAAGACAAGAAAAAAGAGCAAAAAGAATTCAAAAAAGAATAGATAAATCAAAAGGACCTGCTGGTTATGCGTCAGCTGCTCAACGTAAAGCAGTACATGCATCAAAAGCAGAAAAGAAAGCGAAGTAATAACGCTTATTAATTACAAACAAACGAAAAACTAAAAACTAAAAACTAAAAACAATGGCAAAATTTATAAAATTTAAATGTATAAACACTGCAGTTGTTGCTCCATTAGGACCAATCAACAGCGTGCTTGTAAATGTAGAAGATATAACAACAGTAACAGCAACAGGTGCTACAGGTGCTAATGCTAAAACAGTTGTTATAGGATTAACTGGAAGAGCTGCACAAGCTGCTGGTTATCAAACATTAACATTAGCAGTATCCACTTCAACTGGCTCTGCTGTAAATCCAACATTAGTAACAGGACAAGACAATCCATTAGTAGGAGCAGTAAGAGGTGCTATGACATCAAATCCAGGAGGCGTAGTTACTACTTGCTCTCTAGGAAATGATCAAGCAGCAACACCTGTACAAATGTACTGGAGAACAGCTACTTATGCATAAAAGTATTGGTTTCGGCGATAGTGTAGAGAAATTTACTACAAAAACTGGAATCAAAAATATTGTTGACAGAGTATCACAAGGGCTTAATATCCCTTGTGGTTGTCAGCATAGAAAAGATAAACTAAATAAAATGTTTCCGTATAAAAAATAATATGGCTTTTAAAATTAAACCACCTTATACAATTGATAACACACCAGTGTATCATTTAGATTTTGAAGAAGATGGTTTGCTTGGTAGAGCTGACAAAAACGGAAGTATATTAATAAATAAAAACATAACAAACCCTAAACAGAAAGCAGACGTAATAAAACATGAAAAAGTACATCTTAATGATATGAAAAAAGGTATACTAGACTATGATGATAAAAACGTTTACTGGAAAGGTAAAAAATATCCTCGTTCTAAATTTAATGAGGGTAATAAAAATTTACCTTGGGAAAAAAGGGCTTATAACGCATAAAACAAATAAAATGGGATACGGTAATAAATCAGTAAGTGGAGTACATCCAATACTAAAACACATGAATAAATTAGGAGGTAATCCTGAAATTAAATATGATCCAATCGCACATGATGAAAAAGGCATGGGTAGAGGTGGAAAACTAGGTACGGCTAAATATGGTCATAAAAGTGAAGGTATGCCTAAGCATGGATATCATGACAAAGGAATGCCTAAGTATGGTAAAAAAGGCGAAGGTATGGCTATGCATAATGGTTATCCTCACAAAAAAGCTAAATATGCAGGAGAAGGAAAAGGCGGTCAAGATGTAAACGTTGATTCTAGAGGTGTTGTAGCTTTATCAGCCAAAAGATAAATAATGTTTAAATTATTACTAGGCCTTTTAGGTAAAGGTAACGGAAATAAATCTGTTGCTGGCGGTTTGGCTTGGGAAATAAGAGAAGCAATAAAAGGTAAGGAATTAGATCCTGAAAAATTAATAGAATTACAGACTAAGATAAATGCAGTAGAAGCCCAGCATAGAACATTGTTTGTTGCTGGATGGAGACCATTTATTGGGTGGATATGCGGCGTAGCACTAGCATATAATTTTGTTGTAAGAGACTTGATTATATGGTTAACACCTACTTTCGAAACTCCACCCGCCTTACAAATGGATCACTTAATGACAGTACTTTTAGGTATGTTAGGATTAGGTGGTCTTAGAACTTATGAAAAAATAAAAGATAAAGTAAAATAAAAAATAATTATGTATCAAAAAAGTCAAGACGATGTTTTTACTGATGCAGTTGATGTTACATTATCAGCTACATTACGAGCACCAGGCGCATCAGCTGCAGGTATACCATCTGGTCAATTTACAGATACCACAGCTAATATAGCTGCAACAGCTCAAAAAGTTATTGCTTTTGCTTCAGGTGGAACTTTTTTAGGTTCTGCTATACCTAGTACTAGAGGTACTGGTGGCGCTCCCTTATTAACAGACACAGGATCACAGATGACAAGAACTGGTGCATCTTATGAAATAGAAACTGATGGCACAGGGGCAATTACAAATGTAAGAGTAGTACAAACAAGACCTGCTGGAGCTACAAGTGCTCCAACAAATCCAGGAGCTGGACCTAACTTAGGTGCTAACACACAGACTATAGTCTTTGATGCAACATCACTTAACAATGCTTTTGGTCAAACTAATATTACAGGTAGTTTATCTATAGCTTTAGCTGGAACTGATTTACAACCACCAACTAGTGGCACTGATGCTGGTACTGATGGTGTTTATGAAGCAGATCCTCAATCAAATGGTAGTTTTGGATTATATGTAGGCGCAACTGGTGATATTAAATTAGAATTAGTTGCTGCACTTACAAATCAAACAGTTACTATTAAAAGTATTCCTGCTGGAACAATACTTCCTTTACAAGCTAGAAAAATTTTAATTGGTGATGCTGCAACTACTGCTACTGAAATATTAGCATTATATTAATAAATTAAATTTAAATTAAATCAAATGAAAAAAGTAGAATCAAAAGCCGAGGAGGCTAAAACACAAATTACTGAAGAACAATTATCTAAAATACAGAAACAGCAAGAAATTTTAGCTGGTCTATTAAGAGATATAGGTTTTTTAGAAGGACAAAAACATGGTTTATGTCATAAGTATGCTGGAGCAGTTCAGGATATGGATGATTTTAAACTAGAGCTTGAAAAAGAATATGGTGCTGTTAATATTAACTTAGAAGATGGTACTTATACACCTATAGAAGAAAAAAGTGAGTAGTGTAATAAGAAAAATCAGCATAGGAGCTGATTATAAAAATGACGCTATGCACTATGCTATAGGACAGCAAGTGTATGGCGGTCATACTATATCTCATATATTATATAATGAAGAAGAGTTTTCTTATAATATATTTATTAAAAAAGGAGACGAGGTATTACCTTGGAAAAAATTTAATTCCAATATGGCTATATCGGTTGAATATGATTTAGAATACTAATGAACAGTGTTTATGATTTTATTATAAAACCATTAGGTGAAAGATATAATAATAAAGTAAATATTGATAATAAAGAATTAATTATTAATTCTAGTATTTCAGATCATAAATTTGTTAATAGGCTTGCCAAAGTAGTTAGTATCCCATTAGCTATAAAAACAAATATTAAAATAAACGATATAGTTATTGTACATCATAATTTATTTAGAAGATACTATAACATGAAAGGACAATCTGTTAATGGTTCTAAATATTTTAAAGATGATTTATACTTTGCATCAGAGTCACAAATATATTTATATAATAATGGTATTTGGAATACAAATAAAGATTTTTGTTTTATAAAACCATTACAAGAAAATAATGAGTTTAGTGTTGAAAAAGTAAAAAAGAATGTTGGTATACTAAAGTATGGTAATAGTTCATTAGAAGTGCTAGGAATAACTACAGGTGATGTTGTTGGGTTTAAATCTAACAGAGAATTTGAGTTTGTTGTTGATAAGCAACTTTTATATTGCATGGAATCAAATGATATTTTAATTAAGTATGAACACGAAGAAAACCAAAGAGAGTATAATCCAAGCTGGGCAGAGAGCGGTAGAAGAATTAATTAAAGTAGCTAAAGAAGCAATAGTTGATTCTGATGATGATATCTCTGCAGACAGATTAAAAAATGCAGCTGCTACAAAAAAACTAGCTATATTTGATGCTTTTGAAATACTTAATCGTATTGAAGAAGAAGAAAATATGTTAAAAGAAACTAGTAAAAAAGATAAAGGAGCAAGTTTTAAAGGTTTTGCAGAAAATAGATCTAGATAATGTATAAGCAAACTCTTTATAAAATTTTACCTAATCATATAAAATCTAAAATACTTAAAAAAAATAATAGATATAAAAAATGGGAAGCAGGTTATAATGAAGAACATGATATTGTTATTATTAGTAAAAGTGGTAAGATTGGTGAAATATATGAAATACAAGGTCTTAAAATTGCGCTTCCATTAATAGAAGATGCTTATAAAAGATCAGATAAAAAAGAAGAACAGTATTGGGAGGTAAAAGAATATCCTAAACAATTAGATAAAATTAAAACTGTATTTGATTGGAATAATTATCCTGCTCAATTTAAAGACAAATGGTATGACTATATTGATGAAGAGTTTAAAAGACGTGAAGAAGGGTTTTGGTTCTATAACAAAGGTATTCCTAGTTATGTTACTGGTTCTCATTACATGTACTTGCAGTGGACTAAAATTGATGTCGGACACCCAGAGTTTCGCGAATCCAATAGAATTTTCTTCATTTTCTGGGAGGCCTGTAAGCTGGATGAGCGCTCATATGGACTGTGCTATCTCAAGAATAGACGATCCGGTTTTTCTTTCATGGCATCTTCAGAGCTTGTACACCAGGCCACTATATCATCAGATTCCAGATATGGTATTTTATCGAAGAGTGGCGCTGATGCAAAGAAGATGTTCACAGACAAGGTTGTACCGATATCCGTTAATTACCCCTTTTTTTTTAGACCAATACAGGACGGTATGGACAGGCCCAAAACGGAACTTGCCTACAGAGTACCGGCGTCCAAACTTACCCGTAAGAAACTCGATCAGAACGAACGTGCCGAGGAACTCGTCGGGCTTGATACCACGATCGATTGGAAGAACACCGGGGACAACTCGTACGATGGGGAGAAGCTCAAACTTCTCGCCCACGACGAATCGGGCAAATGGGAGAGGCCGGACAACATCCTCAATAACTGGAGGGTTACAAAAACAACATTAAGATTAGGTAGTAGAATAATAGGTAGATGTATGATGGGTTCAACATCAAATGCATTAGATAAAGGAGGTACTAATTTTAAAAAACTATATGATGCGTCAGACGTTACAAAAAGAAACAGAAATGGACAGACTAATTCAGGACTATATAGTTTGTTCATACCTATGGAGTGGAATTACGAGGGATACATCGATACTTATGGATTTCCTGTATTCGAAACTCCGAAAAAAGCGGTTAGAAGTATCGATGGCGGAGAAATTAAAATCGGTGTCATCTCACATTGGGAAAACGAAGTAGAAGGATTAAAAAATGATCAAGACGGTTTAAATGAATTTTATCGTCAGTTTCCAAGAACTGAAAAACACGCTTTTAGAGATGAAGCAAAACAATCTTTATTTAATCTAACTAAGATTTATGAACAAATAGATTATAATGAAGATTTAAGAAATACAAACATCCTTACAAAAGGAAGTTTTCAATGGGAAAATGGTGTAAAAGATACAAGAGTTATTTTTTTTCCAAACAACAACGGCAGGTTTTTAGTATCTTGGATACCACCTGTTAATTTACAAAATAAATATATAATTAAAAATGGTATTAGGTATCCTGGAAATGATCATACTGGTGCTTTTGGCTGTGATAGTTATGATATCTCTGGCACAGTAGATGGTAGAGGATCTAAAGGAGCATTGCACGGTTTAACTAAATTTTCTATGGAGGATGTTCCTCCAAATAGTTTTTTCTTAGAATACATAGCTAGACCACAAACAGCTGAAATATTTTTTGAAGATGTTTTAATGGCTATATCATTTTATGGTATGCCACTACTTGCAGAAAATAACAAACCTAGATTATTATATTATTTAAAAAGAAGAGGTTACAGAGGTTATTCTATGAATAGACCAGATAAAGTTTATAATAAATTATCTGTTACAGAAAGAGAAATAGGTGGAATACCTAATACAAGTGAAGATATTAAACAAGCACATGCTGCTGCTATTGAAGATTATATTGAAAACTTTGTTGGTTTAATTACTAAAGGTTATGGAGATATGTATTTTCAAAATACATTATATGACTGGGCAAAGTTTAACATAAACAATAGAACTAAGCACGATGCTTCAATAAGTTCTGGTTTAGCTATAATGGCTTGTAATAAAAATAGATACACACCTCATGCTAAAAGAAATATATCATCAGTTCCTTTAAAGTTTAAGTCGTATGATAACAAAGGATATAATTCAAAAATAATCACATAAATGATTAACATAAACTATAACAGCAGCTTTCCAGATCAGGTAGTACCTGAAGCAGAGAAAAGATCTTTAGAATATGGATTAGCTGTTGCACAGGCAATAGAACATGAATGGTTTCGAAACACAAGTGGACAAAATAGATTTATTAATAATTATCAAAATTTTAATAGATTAAAATTATACGCAAGAGGTGAACAACCAGTTCAAAAATATAAAGATGAATTAGCTATTAATGGTGATTTATCTTATTTAAATTTAGACTGGAAACCAGTACCTATATTATCTAAGTTTGTAGATATAGTTGTTAATGGTATGACTGATAAAGGTTATGAAATAAAATCTTATGCTACGGATCCTTTTGCAGTAAAACAAAGAACTAATTTTGCTACAAACGCTTTAAGTGATATATATAATCAAGAAATAATACAACAACTACAAACACAGTTAGGCCCTCAACCTGCTTTAGCTGCTTCTGCTTCTCCTGAAACATTACCAGCTAGTGAAGATGAATTAGATCTTTATATGCAATTAAATTATAAACAAAGCATTGAAATAGCAGAAGAAGAAGTAATAAACAATGTTTTAGATTATAATAAATATGATGAAACAAAAAAAAGATTAGCTTATGATCTTACTGTTTTAGGTATAAGTTGTGTTAAAACTAATTTTAATTTATCTGAAGGTATAACTGTAGATTATGTAGACCCAGCTAGTATTTGTTATTCATATACAACTGATCCTAATTTTGAAGATCTTTATTATGTAGGGGAAGTAAAAAGTATGTCATTATCAGAAGTTAAAAGACAATTTCCTAGTTTAACCGATAAAGAATTAGAAGAAATACAAAAATTTCCAGGTAGAAACTCTTATACAAATACTTATTGGGGTCAGTCTACACAAGATCAAGTACAAATATTATATTTTGAATATAAAACATATCATGATCAAGTATTTAAAATAAAACAAACAGAAAACGGATTAGAAAAAACATTAGAAAAAGATGATACTTTTAATCCACCAGAAAGTGATAACTTTAAAAAAGCTTCAAGATCTATAGAAGTTTTATATACAGGCGCAAAAGTGCTAGGGCTAGGTAACAATATGCTTGAGTGGAAACTTAGTGAAAACATGACTCGACCTAATGCAGACACTACAAAAGTTAATATGAATTATGTTATTTCTGCTCCTCGTATGTATCAGGGTAGAATAGAATCTTTAGTAAGTAAAACAATAGGTTTTGCTGATATGATTCAATTAACTCATTTAAAATTACAACAAGTATTATCAAGAATGGTACCAGATGGTGTATATGTAGATGTTGATGGATTAGCAGAGGTTGATCTAGGTAATGGTACTAACTATAATCCATCTGAGGCTCTTAACATGTATTTTCAAACTGGTAGTATTGTTGGTAGATCATTAACACAAGATGGTGAATTAAATAGAGGTAAAGTACCTATTCAAGAATTACAGACTTCAAATGGTATGTCAAAAATATCAGCAATGATACAAACATATCAATACTACCTACAAATGATACGTGATGTAACCGGTTTAAATGAAGCAAGAGATGGTAGTACGCCTGATAAAAACGCTTTAGTTGGTTTACAAAAACTAGCAGCAGCAAATTCTAATACAGCAACAAAACATATATTACAATCATTAATGTATATAACAGTTAGAACTTGTGAAAATATAAGTTTAAGAACAGCTGATATGTTACAGTTTCCATTAACAAAAGCTTCTTTATTAAATAGTGTTAATACTTTTAATACTAATACTTTAGAAGAAATAGATAAACTTCATATACACGATTTTGGAATATTTTTAGAATTAGAACCTGATGAAGAAGAAAAAGCTCAACTTGAAAAAAGTATACAAATAGCATTACAAGCAGGTAATATTGGTTTAGAAGATGCTATAGATATAAGAGAAATTAGCAACATAAAACTTGCTAATCAAATGCTTAAATTAAAACAAACAGAAAAAGAAGAGAAAAAACGAATAGAACAATTACAAAATATACAAGCTCAAGCAAATGCAAATGCTCAGTCAGCTGAAAAAGCAGCTTTAGCTGATGTTCAAAAAGAACAAGCTATAGCTCAAACTAAAGTTCAAATAGAACAGGCTAAATCTCAATTTGAAATAGAAAGAATGGAACAAGAAGCTTTAATTAAAAAACAATTAATGGCTGAAGAGTTTGAATATCAAATGAAATTAGCAGAAATGCAAGCACAAGTGCAAAGACAAAAAGAACAATCAATAGAAGATCGTAAAGATGAAAGAGTAAAAATACAAGGTACACAACAAAGTGAACTTATAAACCAACGACAGAATGATTTATTACCTCAAAATTTTGAATCAGCAGGTAATGATAATTTAGATGGTTTTGGACTAGAGCAATTTGGTCCTAATTAAGAGTTATTATTAATTTTATATTATTATATTATGTCTAAACAAAAAGAAGTAAAAACAAAAGAAGAAGAAG
>Ga0181417_1000312_pt1 | contig 16358 bp, 15 predicted proteins | sample 40SPOviralmetaG_FD_130142 | JGI IMG/M metagenome (GOLD analysis project Ga0181417, IMG submission 130142) | Marine viral communities from the oligotrophic San Pedro Time Series (SPOT) site, San Pedro Channel, CA, USA - 40 SPOT_SRF_2013-02-13 | ecosystem: Environmental > Aquatic > Marine > Strait...
CCCGATCTTTCGCGATTGGCGTTGCTCGACCGGGCCACCGACGCGACCGACGCGAAACGAAAGCGCGGTGACAATGCACAGGCCGAATCAGCGCCCAAAGACTGGCTAACGGAACTGCCTTCCGAGCTGTTGTTATTGGTGACGTCCTTCAGCGAAGGCATGCCGTGCGAGACGATCGAAGCACTTTGCATCACGAATAACTTGTTCAAACAGCTTTGCGAAGATCCGAGGTTTTGGGAGGAACAGTGCGCCCTGCGAAAATACGACCGAGAAAGCCGTGTCACCTGGTTCAAACGCGTCACGGCGACGACGGAGGACGACGCCGAGTTCTGGAAGAAGTGCTACAGGTGGTGGTGTGAGCATGCGCTCACCGACGGCACAATTCACACGGCAGTGGATGCGATATCCAAAGTATTATGGAGCGTAGGCCAGCCATTCGAACATGAAGTTTACGGACCCGTCGCCGATTGGGACGTGTCCAAGGTGACCGACATGCACCAGTTGTTTGCATACCAACTCGAGTTCGATGGCGACCTGTCACAGTGGGACGTCCGCAATGTGACCAACATGAACAGCATGTTTGAGGACAACTGGTATTTTGATTCCGATTTGTCGGAATGGAAAGTTGACAACGTTACGAGCATGAACAGCATGTTCAAAGAAGCGAAGAGCTTTAAGGGCAATGGCTTGTCGAAGTGGGTCGTCTCCAATGTGACCAACATGGAGAGCATGTTCGAGCTCGCCGAGAGCTTCAACGGCAACGTGTCCGATTGGGACGTCTCGAAGGTGACCAACATGAACAGCATGTTCAAGAACGCCGGCGCGTTCGCCGGCGACCTGTCGCGGTGGGACGTTTCCGCATACGTGTACACATTATTGGACGACATAGACATGTTTGAGGGAGCCCATAGTTACAACCCCGAGGTAGGCAAAGGGCTTGGACAAAAGCGGGGGCCGGCCCAATGAGTCGACGGTTACATCTACGCCGACCGTTACGCATGCAAATCTCAAGTGTATCTGGTGTCGCACCCTTGCCAACTTTTATCGCGGACCTTGAAAAGCGAGCACATTTTCGAGGCGGCCGTTGGAGCCAGTGTCGCGCTAGTGTCCACTCCAGTGTCGCGCCAGTGTCCACATTCGGTTACGCACCGTGTGCCCACGGTAGGATTGGAGCGGTAAGATTGGAGCGACCACGGTCGACCGGCGCCGCTCCAATCTTACCGCTCCCTTGCCTACAGCTGTACAGTAGTCGTTATGCAGTGCAGCTGCTCGGTGTTGTCGTGTCGAACGTGTTGCCAATGGCCACGCTTGAAATGATCAGCCCGACCGCGTTCTTGGAAAAGATGTCGAGGATGTTGTAGCCGGTGTTGCGTGTCGCCTCGTCCCACCCCCGGGCGCCGAGGATGGCGACCACGCCGTAGAGCGCCCACAAGAAGAACGTGATGAGCACCGACGTTACGCCCCACCCGGTGTTGGTTTGGGGCTGGGCAACGATGACAAAGAGCGGGACGAAGGCGCCCAAGAAGGGGAGGAACCCGAGGTAGAGACCGACGTTCTTGACGCCACTGAAGCACGGTTCCAGTATCATGTTGAAAAAGTTCATGAGCGGCTCGACCTTGGCCTCGTATCCAAAGCCAACGAGGAGCATGAGCAGGTCCATGAGGATGATGATGACGAGTGCGGCTACGCGCGAGCCCTCGTTCAGCACGTTGTGGCACTCTTTGTCGGCGTCCCAGAGCACAAACAGCAGGATGCTCGTCATCATGACGGGCGTGGTGATCATCCAGTCGATGTAACGATAGACGATGGAGATGGAGGCGTACCCGAAAAAGTACATGCCGCCGACCACCGAGTACCAGCACAGCTCGACGACTTGCACGACCAGTTCGAGCACGACGATTGTCATCAGCACCGGTGGTATGCCGCCTTGCGCCAGTGCGACGATGGAGACGATGAGCGTAACAAACTGCACCGCCATGGAGGCGATGAAGCTCATCTCTTGCACGGTGAACTCGAGCCTACCCGGCGTCGCGTTCTTGGCGCCATCAACCGCGACGCTTGTTGACGCCGTCTGGTACCTTTGCTGGAGCATTCTTCCGGTGTCTCCCTGCGATGCTTGCTTCACTCTCCTTATCGCTAGAGCATAACGGTCCGCCACGCCGCGATGAGTTCCAACTAGCAATGCACTTCGTCGTACACACACCGCTTTTCGCACCCGTGGCCCTCGCCGCAATGCATGGCACGACCGACTTTGCACACCCTCCACATCGTCTCACGCCGTACGCGGCCATCCTGTGGTGGCCTGAGGCGCTTCCGGTCACGCCCCTGTTCTTGTGCGCGTCCATTGTGCATTTTGGGCGTGACGTAGGCGTGAGGAGCAGCTGTGCAATGCACTTCGCACTCGTTCTCGGGGCATTCTTCGGTCTGGAGAACCCGGCCTTCGCGGCGTTTGCCGTGTACTTTTGTCTGATACACACCCCTCTTCACTACCGACGTCACCTGGCGGCGTGGCGATACCCCCTTGCGGCGACGGTGCTTTGCGCGTTCGCGCTCCTGTGTATCCAACCACTGCCACACGAATTGGTGCTCACCGAGTGGATGCAAAGGCTCGTCATCGCGCACATATTGTGCGACGAGTGGTCACTCGCCGCTCACTCGAAAGAGACAGACAATGTGGCAGCGACCACGTCGCCGTTGGGTGTAACCGAATGTGGACTCTAGCGCGACACTGGAGTGGACACTGGCGCGACACTGGCTCTAACGGCCGCCTCGGAAATGTGCTCGCTTTTCGAGGTCCGCGATAAAAGTTGGCAAGGGTGCGACACCAGATGCACCCGAGATCTGCATGCGTAACGATCGGCACGACGGTTCCGCCTCAGACTCTCCGACTCGTCGTCGGAGGAGTCCGAGTCCACCTCGCCAGTACCATTCGGAAACCAAGCGCGCTCTTCTTCGCGCTCGAGCGCGTCGTAACCCTTCGCCACCCATTTTTCGAAAGCCTTCTGCTCCTCCATCGCCTGCTCCATAGCCGACGTCATCTGCGTCGTCGGAGCCTCCATGCCGACGTTCGAGATGCTCTCACTGGACCCATCTAATTCCGCTTCGTCCATCGCAGGAGCGGAGGTGCTCATGGCGGGAGCGTTACCCTGATTAGCGAGCATTTGACCGGTTGTGCGTAATCTTCTTACTATCTCTTCGCCCATGCGTAACCGTCTCTGTAACGGCTGGTACGTCGGTTACACCGGAGGCGTAACCGACGGCGCCAGCCCTTGAGCGGCCGCCGGCCTTCCGGTGCAACAGTAGGAGGTAAGGGGACCAGGGAAGGCGGTTGCTGCTCTCGCTATCTCGTTGACCATCCGTAAACTTGATATACTTAAACGCGGTCACACCGCGCCTCTCGCTCCCGCCATGAGCTCGGTAGAGGCCCCTCCGGCCAAGTCGCGCACCGCTCCCATCTCCCTTAAACCCGAGCAGAAACTGGCCTCAAACGGTCACGCTTCGCAGCGCTCTAAGAATACCCAAAGCGTCAACTGGGTTAAGATCTTGCAAGTGGGCGCAAACGGCATTCCCGGAATTCTGTCGGTGAACGACAATGCTGGAGAACCGCTCCTCCCGTACGACCACCAACGCCAGGCGGTCAAAAAGGGGGCCGGGCAGATCAACTTTCTGGTTCTTGCGCACGGCTGCGGCACGGGGAAAACGGCAACCTTCTTCCAGCTGTTTGCAGCAATCGAGATCCTCGTAAAAGGAGGCGCGAAGTGCATCGTAAGCGTCGAAAAGGGCACCCTTTCGCAGTGGGAGGAGACGGCACACGACTGGCTCAAACTTCGCGACGTCAAGAACGCCATACTCGTGACGAACGAGCAGAAGAAGGTGACGAGCCAGGCCATAAAGGACGCTCGTGTGCTCATTTTGTCCGCCGGCACGCTTACGGCGATCTTCAAGACGTGTTTCGCAAAGACGGAAGATGCACGCCGCAACGAGCGCGGCCAACCCGTCAAGGGGTGGGTTCGCAAGCGAACCGCCACGGGCGGCGTTGTGCCGCTGCATCCGCTGTTCATGCAAAAGTATGACCTGTTCGGAATCGACGAAGCACACCGGTGTCGCAACGAGCACACCGCCCTGTGCGAGGCGCACTACCGCATGTCGCACGGCACAACCGACGAAGCAACCGACGTCACATACGGCGGTTGCACCAAACGCGTCGCTCTGACCGCAACGCCTATCATCCACGATGTATCCAATCTCATTGGCCTCTGCAAGGCGATCGACGCGCACCCCTGCTTTAAGACGCTCTTGTTCTGGTGCAAGGACAAACAGGGAAAGAGCGTTCGTCCGGAGGCGGTGGCGCAATTTCGTGGGCACATGGACCGCGTGACGGACGCCGTGCTCGACATCCCAGAGCTCGAGTCGCACTATTCCGGCTTCTCCGCAGGGCTCTCGCCCGAAGGGGCGAGCGAGTACAACCGGATGCTCCTGGACTCGCAGACCATTCGTGCGCAACTCGATCGCAAAGACGGCAAGGACTTTGAATTGATCAAGCTCATGGGCAAGCTCGAGTCGATGCAGCAGCAGCTTGTCTCGCCGCACCTGGCGCGCGTCGGTGCCGAGCAGTGTAAGAAGAGCCCGGGCGAGATCATTCATGCGGCCGCAACGGAGACGGGCGCCTTGCGTGCGTTGCGCGAAAAGCTGAGCGAGCTGCACTCCCAAGGGCACGCTCGCGTAATTGTGGCGTGCAACCACGTGATGCCCATGCGGGTCGCCATGGAGTACATGCGACGCCGTTCGGTGGACTCCGGTCCCAACTGGGAGCTCCTGTTCTACGACGGCTCGCTTACGTTGAAGAGGCGGAAGGCCGAGCAGAAGGCCTTCTTTAACGCAAAGAACGCCATACTCTTTCTTAGCATCCAGGCGGGGGGTACAGGCTTGCATCTTGTCCCCGAGCGAGGCTCAAGTAAGGAGCGCTACTGCCGCGCTATAGTCTTCTGGGGGTCGCGCCCTTTTTCTCCGCAGCAGGTCTGGCAAGCGACCAAGCGCATTCATCGCATTGGCCAAGTGTACAAGACCGAGGCGCATCACCTCATTTGCGATGGCAGTGTGGACTACGGCATCAATCAAGTGCACCAAGACAAAAAAGGTCTCGCCGATGCCATCGTAGACGGGGAATGGGCTTCCTGTGGCGAGGACGGCAGCTGGCGCAAGGCAGGCCGCATTGTGGACAATTGCCGCGCAATGAAGTCGGACGGCTCCAATTTCGAAGACGCAGTCGCGACTGCGTGCATCGCCGCACGATTCGCAGCGGCGCACGGCGGTGCTTGGCAGTCCGCCAACCCTTGCATGGCGGCGTCGACGTCATGTGGCAGCGGTGATCTTGGGTTCTTTCGCGCTCCACTTGCCAGTTGCCGTTCCGCGTTGTCCGCCTCGGTCGCGACCGCGCCGCTTGCGTCAGTCCCTTCGACGGGTGGGAAGCGCGAGTATGAAGAGATGCAAGCGGCAAACGCCGCAAACGCCGCGGGCCGCTTGTTCAAACTCCCGATGCTCTCGATGGGTAGCCGACCCGTTGTGACGACGTTCAGCGCGGCGCCGCCGTCGATCGCTCAGGCGCAACCGATGCCATTTGGCATTGCAGCGATGCAGACGAGCAAGTCCCTTTCCGCTACCGCCCTTGGCAAGCAGGCGGAGAGCTTTGGTGGTGGTGGTGGCGCTCAAATGAACTTTACGATGTAAGCGTGTGCGGGAAGCGCGCTATGGAAAAAGGGCGCAGTCGATGGTGATCGTGCATAGAGTGGCGGGTGTGTGGGAGGGTTTACGAGTCGCGAAGCGTTGAGCGGGGAAAGCCATAATTTAACCGCGAGTATTACATTTTGCAACACGTAAACGGCGCAAAGCGGCGGCCGCGTTCGCTACGCCGCCTCGCTCCCGCCCTGAGCCCCTTCTCGACGCGCTTTCCGAGTTCATGTCGGCTCGCGGCGCTCCTTTTCCGACTCATCAAGTCGCCGCGGAAGAGGAGCGCACGCCGCGCGCACGCGAGCGCTTCCAGCCGGAGTCGATCAAGCCGACCAACGTTCCTCACGAATCGCCACCGCCACGCCGCCAGCGGCCGCGGCCAGCGCGGAACGAGTTCGCATATCCCGACATGGAACCGACGCGGGTGTCCTCCGGCGCCCTCACCGCCGCCGCACTGCACCGTGCCTTTGGTCCCTCGCCCCTCGTTTGCAACCCGGCGCCGGCGGCGTTCGACGAAGAGCCGTCGGCGGAGATCGCACAAGAAGAACTGGAGCGGCTCAAGAAGCTCGATATTTCCGAGTTGCTTCGGCATTTTAGTGGAGAAGACGTCCACACGCCAAAAGAGACCCTCGTCGCCCCGTCTCCCAACACGGGCGGGGTTGCCGTGGCCGGATACCGCGGCACGCGACACTGGCCAACGCTTTGAACATGGCTCGCGTAGGGTAGCGTGGGATTCGCGTGGGACTCGCGTAGGGTCGCGCTGTGGCCGAACTTACGTTCGAAAACTCGCCATTGAGCAAATAGCGCACCGTCGCGCGCTTTGGTGCTCACGCTATCTCGTCGAAATGCTCGGCCTCCAGGCAGCATCAAAGGGGCCAACGCCGTCATGCCGTCCAAGGTCAGCGCGCACCGCGCATCGGCAAATGCGATCGCAAACGGGGCCCGTGAGATCAAGAAGGCGACGAACAAGGTGTGGCGCCTTGCGCCGAAGTGCCCCATGTTCACGCGGAAGCCGAAGCCTACCGCCAAGGGCGAGAAGAAGGTGGTGCGCACGAAGCGGCTAATCTCGAACCACGCGTACAAGATCCTGGCATCGGGGGCCGCCGCCCACGCGTCGGCGATTTTTCAGAACGAAGCAAAGGCGTATCGGATCAACATTGACTCCGAGAGCAAGCGCGCGCCGTGGCTGCCCTCGGTGGCACCCGGCGCCGTCGCCATCCTGGAGCAGTTTGTGTGCGCCTACGCGCAGACGGCGACGCAGCACGCCATGGACATTCGCGTTGGACTCAACTCGCACAAGCGCCTCTCGGGCAAGCTGATGAAGCTTGGGTTTGACCAAGCGGACTCCGACATCTTCGGCTCCACGATGCCCGTGGCCAAGACGCAAATCATTTGCGCGCCGGTTGTCAAGAAGCGTGCCAAATCCAAGGAGGGCGAGAAGCACGAGGACGAGGACGACGACTACAATCCACCCGACGCCGAAGAGGATGAGGAGTGAGGGCCACAGCTGCGAGAGCACAAAGACCACCGGCGGTGCAAGGGCCAGTCCCACCTTACTGTCCGCTTGTGAGTTGTCCTATTTTTTCGGCCCTCACACACAAAGCATGGAGCGTCCCCGCCGTGAGCCTTTTGAACCTGCAGAGGCGCCAATAATGCACCGCAAAGTCCTTGATGTACCGGCGGTAAAAGTGCAAGAAGTCCACCCAATGCCACCTCCCGGGATATTGGGAAACTGTCGTGCAGAGTCAATGAAGCTGATGTTCGACCTTCGAAAAGATCGTACAATAAGGGACCAACTGAGGTTTGTGGCTCTTGATCAAGGAGGTGGCTGTGGCATTCACTTTGTTGTTGAGGATGACATTAGTGTGTATGACACGAGCTGTCGATTTGAAAATCTGCCACGCACCACTCGCGTCACAAAGGAAACGTATTGGGCTTGCAACGCAAAGAACATCACACGACTGACGAATGATCAGTTCCAGGTGCTATACGACATTATGATGACACTACAGGACCTTCGGGGCCCGGAAACTCTACCAGAGACAGTTATTAAAATGAAGCTGGTTGTTGCGCTGTGGGGCCAAGGTGGCGACAATGAGACAGAGGACGACCGCTTTGCTCGGATTGCAACCCGTGTGATGCCGACGAAACGTTTACTGCAAGCCGCGCGTACGCAGCTTCCGTCGGTCACTTAAGAGATAATGTATGCGAGTTGTCCTCCTCTCCGCTGTTCTCCTTGCGACTGCCGCCGCTAGCATGCACGGCAGCGATTTGTGCAATAAGCGCTTGGAGAATTCAGCATGCGTTGACGCGCCTCGGTTCCACCACAACACGAGCCGTCACCGCCACAACGCGACGCGTCACCACCACAACCTCCACAACGCGACGCGCGGGCACAACCGGCGCGGGCACGGCATTATAACTGTAGGCTAGCAGGAACGAGATGTTTCCGGGCTGTGGCTTGATCGAGGATGCGCTCGCGGCAGAACTGTATTTAGAGTGTAACCGCCATACCACGCGGCTCGATCTGCTGTCGGAGACGCTGCGCGACAACAAGGAACTGATGACGAAGGCGGTGTCACAGAACGACTGGGCACTGCGGGACGCGTCGAAGAGGCTGCGCGACGACGAGAAGGTGGTGCGGGCGGCGGTGGCGCACAACGGCCACGCGCTGGAGCACGCGTCGGAGAGGCTGCGCGACGACGTTGACGTGGTGCGGGCGGCGGTGCAAAAAATTGGCTTTGTGCTGCAATGGGCGTCGGTGAGGCTGCGCGACGACGAGCGGGTGGTGCGGGCGGCGGTGGCGCAGCACGGCTTGGCGCTGCGGTTCGCGTCGGTGAGGCTGCGCAGCGATCGACAGGTGGTGAGGGAGGCGGTGGCGCAGCACGGCTGCGCGCTGCGGTACGCGTCGGATGCGCTGTGCGACGACAAGGAGGTGGTGCGGGTGGCGGTGGCGCAGGACGGCTACGCGCTGCGGCACGCGTCGAAGGCGCTGCGCGACGACCGGGACGTGGTGCTGGCGGCGGTGGCGGACGACGGCGAAGCGCTTACGTACGCGTCGGAGAGGCTGCGCGACGACAAGGAGACGGTGCGGGCGGCGGTGGCGCGGCACGGATACGCGCTTACGTACGCGTCGTACAGGCTGCGCGACGACAAGGAGGTGGTGCGCGCGGCGGTGGCGCAAAACGGCGACGCGCTGGAGCACGCGTCAGATCGCATCAAGGGCATCCCCACGCACAACGCGGCGTCGCTCGCCAGCCGCGTGGCCGCGCTGTGCGTCCTGAACCGCAAGGTTCCGTGCGCGCGCGAGTTGTTCCGAGCTGTCATCGAGGCGGCGAGATTGTGGGAAGAGCCGGTTTAAGCGCACGTTTGTAACAACCGTTTAATGCCGGTGTAACCGACGGCGCTCGCCCTTGAGCCGCCGCCGGCCTTCCGGAGTAACACTAGGAGTAAGAAGAAAAAGAGAACCGTTTGTACAACCCCGCTACCCGCTTTCGCTCCCGCCGCGAGGCTTAAATGGGTAAGAACATGAATCACATCTGGACGAAGCAGTCTAAGAAGAAGCCCCCTCTCGAAGGCGCAATCAAAAAAACGGAGCACAAGCTTGTGCACCGGTACTACGACATCCACTTTGACAACGTGCCTTGCTTCAATCACGTCGAGCGCAAGCACCGTGCGACGTGTCTCCGGCGGCACCGCGAGTTTGAGGCGGAGATGGAACGCCAGCCAGAAGGCACTCTCCATTTTGCGCTGACGGGCCGCCACAAAGAAACGCCTCGCCAGCATCTGTCGTTCCTGATCGCAAAGTATTGCATCACGCACCACGTTAGCTACTCGGACTTTTTTCAGAGTTTGCAGCAGCAAGGCGGTGAGAGCGTGTTGTCGACTCCAAACCTGATCAAGCAGCCCGAGAACCGAGAGGACCGCGCCGTCGTCAATTTGCTCGCTCTTCCGGACCAAACTCTGTGGAACATGTACGTCGCGGTGCCCGAAACGTTTCGCCCCGCGGAGCGCCCAAAGCCGGAGCCACGCGAGGTGCCCGTGCGTAAGCGCAAACGCGGCGGTCGTGACGCCGGCAAGATCACAATCCAACGCAATGCGTCTGGCGAGCTCGCGGCCACGGTAGAGCAGGTGACATGGGCTTGCTGTGACAACTGCGGCAAGTGGCGTCGCCTCTTCAACACTTCCAACGACGAGCTGCCAGCGTCGTGGGTGTGCTCGATGCACCCCGACGAGCTCACGTGTGACGTGCCAGAAGACAAGATGGACGACGACGAAGCATGGGACAACGAGGTGCACGGCGCAATTGGCAGCCCAAGTGGCGAGGTTGGCTATCCATCGCGAGGCCCCTCTTCGGCGGCGTCGCCGCTGCGCCAGGCGTACACCGCCGCCGAGCCGCCGGCGCCGACAACCCCGGTCGCCCAGACGCCATCGGCGGCGGCGCTGGTGTCGCCGCCCCCTGCGCCAGGCGCGCCGACAAAGGCGGTCGCGCAGACGACTTGGTACGACGAGGACGACTGGTGAGGCGCCGCGGGCGCTTCGTTGAGAGGAGTGAGTCGTATGGGTCCGTTTTTGTAGTCGGTGTGTGGCGGGATGCATTAAGTAATTGAAAACCGGACCCTCTACACGCCGCTGCCCAGCGAAAGCTGGATCGTAGGATGGGCCATGAACCGTGCCAGTCGCTCGGCGATGATCGCCGTCGAGTTCAGCGCTTTGCCGGCGGCGCCCCCAGGAGCGAGGTCCTGCTCTGCGAAGTCGCTCGTCAGCTTCGTGATTCGGCGCACGTTCTGCATGCTGCCGCGCACGTTTTGCATTGTTTCAACGGCCGAGTCGACCACGTTGTCAGCGTACGGCATGACGTGCTCTGAAAGCGAGGTGAGTCGAGTTTGCATCGTGGTGACGACAATGCTAATTGACACAAACACGACGACGACAAACACGAGCCCAATGACACAGAAAAAGCTCGTCACGCACGAGAATCGTGTTTGCGCGCGCAAGATCTTAATCACTTCGGAGTTCGTGGGGTCGGCCGCCTCAACGTCGTCTCGCGTTGAGAGCGCTGGGCCGTCAAAAGAAACCGGCCGCGCGCGCCCCCCGCGCTGCAGAAACTCGGCAAAGCCTCTGCGCGCCCCTTGGTGATCACGCGGAGCCTGCCGGGGGTTGTACACCACCAACGCACGTTGCATGCCGTCCTTGGTTTGGGAGCGCTATGGACAGTATTATGAATCCGGCTCATTGCAGGGCGCTTTCTGTGGATGTCAATTCGACGCACCCAGCAAACAGTCAACTCTTTGTGGCGCTCGATGGAGGAGCACTTCCCTCCACACGCGACGCTGCCACAAGCGCGGCCGCAAGACCGCGGTCGCGCGTCGCCGCTGCCCCTCGTCGACCCCGACGCAGCGATGCACGCACCTCGGCTGCAAGGGAGTGGTCTTTGCAGCAAGTTAATGGCCATCCTCGTGTGCTGTCTGGTCTTGGTCGGCTCGACCCTCGCGGTCAACCTCCTCTTGTCACAGTCGCTTGTCGTCCAAGCGCGCGCTGCAGTCAATGAGCGGCTTTCCACACGTGCAACGCCGGCGGCCGGCACTGGCGCGCGCAAAGCGAGGCCTGCAATCCTCCGTCGATTTGGAGCACTCAGGAGGCCTCGCGGCAGCACGCGCGGCGTCGCCGACCTCACGCTGAGGAACACCTTTCCACGATGGCGCGCGGCCAACGGTTCTTTGAAGCTCGAAGAGGCCATCACCGACCTTGCGCTTGGGGTCGCGGCACTCGTCGAGCAGATCGATCGGCCTCAAGAGCTCGAGGCGACGTTCGAGGGCCCAACCCCACCACAGGAACTGGCGCCCGGAAACGACGATTCTGAGCGAGAAATTGAGCTGTAGTTGCGTCGCTAGAAGCGATGCGCCACGGCCGCGCTGCCACTGAACCAGAGACAACTCGCCATGGCTCGCGCCAACCAGGTCGGCTCGTCCAGCTCGACAAAGAAGAAGAACAAAGCCACAAAGAAGCGCGCGTCCGAGGAGAACGAGGAGGTCGGCGAAATTCCGCAAGTCGACGAAGCGACCGCTGCACTCGCAGCGGCGCGCGCTCAGTCCAAGAAGCAGAAGACGCATATGGAGGAGCCTGAAGAGGGCAACGACGGACACGACGACGACGAGGAGTCGCAGGCTGGAGAGGACGCCGTCGACCCCGAGGCTGTGCGCCTGAAGCTTCGCCGCCGCCGCGAGCACAAACGCGTATCGGGATACCGTTCGAAGGCGCAGGAGTGCGGCTTCCTCAAGGGCGCCGGCGTGGCGGCGGCGGGTGGCACCGATGCGTTGATGACGGCGCTGACGCCGGCGGACGCGAAGCGCCTCATGCGCTTTGTTCCAGAGGTCCTGAACAAGTCCAGCTACAACAAGGCCGAATGCGCCATGCGCATGAAGTTGAGCCAAGAGGCGGTTCCGTGCTCCGCTGCGCGCGAGACGCAAGCTCGCGCCGAGGCGGTCATGCGTAAGATGCTCAACGAGGCCGTCCTTCGCACCGCCGAGCGCGGCGCCATGCGCGTCGACGCGGCGACGATGATGTCGGTGCTGAGGCCGTTCCATTATAACACGATCTTCTCGTCCTTCCTCCCGCCCAAGGGCCTCGTGCGGCACGCGCAGGCGTCGGGCGTTCTCTCGGCCACGGCGGCCGACGAGGAGGCGGTCGAAACTGAAAAGGCCGAAAACAAGGAGCTCTCGCAGGCGCAGAAGAAGATCGACGCGGAGGAGCTCAAGCGCAAGGAGGCGTTCAAGGCGCGCAAGGCCGAGCTCAAGGCGCAGCGCGAGACCGAGGCGGCCTCGAAGGTCGCGGTCGTGAACTGAGGGCGGCGCTAGCTGCGCAGACCGGGGTGGGGGCGAGTGTGGTGAGTGTGGACAGGGGAGGGACATGGAAGTGGACAGAGAGCCGGTGGCGGCTCCAAGAGGGCGCTACATTGCTATGCAGTTCGGCGACAATAGTTGGATTCGTGGCCTGATCGGTCGGCCAGAGCTAAACGGAAAGCGCGTGGTGCTTCGAGAGTGGAAGCAGGAGGAGCAGCGCTGGCGCTGCGAGCCAGTCGGGTGGCGTTTCGAACAAGAGTTTGTGAGCGTAAAGGCAAAGAATCTGCACAACGAGCCCCCGCCTAAACAATCGGTTTCGCCGCCTCCATCGCCAGACCTTGCGGTAAATCTGGTGCGCCTCGTAGAGCGAGAGGGGCAGCTGCGGACCTCCGCGAGCCACGGGCTCGAATGCCGGCTAAAGCACCTTCTGTGCATGCGTGAGCTGCTGGGGGTGCAGCAGAAAATTCTCGAGTGCCGCCATGACAAGACGCTGGCGCAGGAAGCGAACGAAAAGCTCCAAGCGCACGAGCGCGAGTTAGAGGCCGCACAGGCGTCTTGGCGGGCTGCGGGTGGCATGCCGTTAGACTTTTGGTGTGATGAGTAGTGTGCACTGTTAAGACCGCTAACGCTCGTTCCCGACGTGAGGCCCGTACAACGTACGTGAAGCGCAATGGTCGATGCACCAACCTGGGGGTTTGAAGAATTCATCACAACCGAAGCAAGTGCAAAAACTGTTGCGTCAGTCAGGATAAACTGCATGCGTGGCACACCAGACATGGTTGCGAAAGATGCTACCGCTCCTGAAGCTGCCCATAGGCATGCAAGCCCCGAGCAGCGACGAGGACGACGACGAGCCAAAGCAGAGCCGCAAGCGGCGTGCCTCCTCTCCGCCGCAAAACTGGACCTTCTTTGCGCTGCCCTGGGGCGAGGACCGACAGTACGGGGCGCTTCCCGTCCTCGGGCTTGAGGTGTTTGACTCAAACCAGGAGCAACTGCTTTTCGAAGCAAAGCGCTTTACAGATAATTCACACGACGGCTGTGGCGCACCTAACATTGCCGAAGGGCTGAGCGAAGAGCTTGGGTTAGCAAAGGGCTTCCTAGCATCCGAGCACGTTATGTTGCTAACAGGCCTCTATGACGTGACAACCGATCGCATCGTGGCGTTGCTAACGGTGTCCATAGGCGGTAGCGACGGTGACCTCGATCGCCTTGTCACGGGGCTAGAGGAGCGCTACAAAGAAGGAGCGTGGTTCACTGAGCAGGGAACCCAGACGCCCCTCGTGACCCCGTCGGAAAAGCAGCTGGGTGGTGTGCTCGGCTACAGCGAGCGACTGAACTTGTATATAGAGCACTTTTGCACTGCCGGCTCGGCCACGAGGCTCGTGAATCGTGTATTTGGCGCAGGTCGCAGTGCCATGCAGCAGACCATCGCTTACCTGCAAGCGCATGTAGCGCAGCACGTGGTCCAAAGCTACAAGCGCGCATCCATGCGCGAGCCCAAGAAAGCACGCCTGGCTACCGACGAGTGGATCGTCGCCATGCTGCGACGCGACCTGTGGCTGCATCTCTACAGCGTGCCGAACGCGGTCGAGTTTTACAAGAAGCAGGGCTTTGAGAACATCCCCAAAGTTGTGCAGCGGGAGCATGACCCCACGTATCTTGTTAGAGACAATCGCATGTGGCGGCCGCTGTTACCGTAGGCTACAGACCCCGACAAGTGGGCTGTTGAGGTGATGGTGAAGCGTGAACGTGTATGTGTGTTTGTCGAGGAGGGGTTTGTTACCAAAGACTTTTTAGACGCAAACCCTTTTTGCCAACCCCCACTACGCACTCTTCGTTACGATGCGCTGCATGAAAAACCCCTCGAATTTACCGAACATCCAGCGCGGCCAAGTGTACCAACTTGCCCAATTCGCACGACTCCGCTCTCGCTCCCCTTGTCCTCAAAAGAAGCTGTTTAGCAGCAGCACTTCTCCCTGTTCGCGAGAGTGTCCTTGGGTGGCGTCGACGAGAACCGCGGCTGCGGAGGCGTCGATGCCTACCGAGTCCTTGATGGCGGCAAGCCTCGGGGCCAACTCCTCGGCCAACGGGCGGCGTCCCCGTTTGCAGCCCTCCGCGACGATTGCATTCCGCACGTCGCTTGGCTCGACGCGGTATTTCTTAAACGGAGCATCTAAAGGGGGGTCGTCGCGGCCGTCGATGAACGCGACCCGCATGCGCTCGGCCTTGCCGGGAATGCCCTTGCGCTTCTTTCCGTAGGCGTCTATGATCTGGTCGATTGGGCGATGCCAGATCTCAGGGTCGTAAACTTTGAAGCTCACCGAAACTGCGACGTACTGCGTCTTGGTATGGTGCACCTGACGCACGGCGCGCTCGCGCCTGTCTTCCTCTTCGAGGTCATGTCCGGAGGCGCCGTCATTTTCGAGCGCCTCGAGCATTGGACGCGTGCGCTCTTCCACTGTGCGAAAACGCTCGGCGAGGCGTGCAGCGGTTGGCTCTACACCCGCGCGTGCAAAGGTCTCGACGGCCGACTGAAAGTCGGAGCGTGTGATCTCTCGGCGAAAGAAGTCGACGCCCTTCCAATCGGTGAAATTGTACGGCGGCTCCATCCGATCGGCGACGGCCTGTGCGTCGCCGCGTTGTGCGGTGGGCACGACGGGGCAGAAGAGGCAACGATCGTCGCCGCTCCACATGAGCTCGTATGGTGAATCGCCCTTTGCGGGCACGGGACCGACGCCCATAGAGCGAAGCTGCTTGTTGGCGTCGTCAAAGTACACGACGAAGCTGCTCTTTAGCATCCACGCGAGGGCCTCGAGGTCGTACAATGTGCCAAAGCTGCGCGGGTTTTGCGCCTGGGTTGCGTACCATTTGAGAAGCTCGGCCATGCGCGGTCCCGATTTGGATCCTCGCTCCAGAGTGACCATGCCCGCGCGCCGCCGCTCCAGTTGCATTTCGTGAAATGCGCGCTCGAGGCCGTATTCGTACGGCGTCGGCGGCGGCGCCTTCTTGCCGCCGCACTCGCCGTCCCAAGGCCGCTGTGAGAATAGCCCTCGAACCAGGGGCGATTCGCCTTGGAGCGGGAACAGTTCGTCCAGGCGCCTGCGCATCTCCGGAGACACCGCGTCCACGGATCCGCCGCCAGGCGAGTACGCGTAGGCAAAGAAATCGGCCGCCTTGTCGCGTAGCTGTGCGCGCGACAGGCCCTCGCGCCCGTTGAGAGCGAGGACGGTGGCGACGGTGTGGTACAGCGAGTCCGAATTCTGTGTCACTTTAATCCGCGCGTGTGTTTCCTTTTGGATGCGAATTGGCGGCTCGGTGCGCCACACCACCTTGTCGACGAGGAAGTTCAGAATCTCGGTTACGATATCGGCGGTGTCTGGTGGAGTGCTCATTGCGGGCGCGGCGAAGCGGGCTGGATGACTCGTTTCCGTCTTACTCCTACGTTTGCCACCACACCTCGTGCACCGCTCAAGGGCCAGACACGACGGTTACACCTTTCCGCCGTTACACGTGGTTCCGGTGTTACGGTACCTCCGTAAGCCTCAGTAAAATCGGGGCGTGGTCCGAGATGCCCTGTTGGCCGCGCGCAAAGTTGGCAAAGTGCGCTAGATGAAGCACTTGGGAACCGAGGACAAAGTGGTTCTTGGCATCGCGATTGATCAAAAAGTTGTCGTAGGCCTTGCCCCCGGAGCTCGTGCGCACGTTACCGAGGACGATCTCGAATCCATGCCGTTCCACACCAAGCTCTTGAAGCTCCGTTGCCGACGCGTTAACGTCGCCCGCAATAAC
>Ga0181417_1000316_pt1 | contig 16244 bp, 17 predicted proteins | sample 40SPOviralmetaG_FD_130142 | JGI IMG/M metagenome (GOLD analysis project Ga0181417, IMG submission 130142) | Marine viral communities from the oligotrophic San Pedro Time Series (SPOT) site, San Pedro Channel, CA, USA - 40 SPOT_SRF_2013-02-13 | ecosystem: Environmental > Aquatic > Marine > Strait...
AAGACATATCGCAATAATCAACAGCGCCCAAATTGAGAGGCTGTTTACCAATTGCTCTAAATGCTTTAACAAGTTCATTAAGACATAATACCCTATCAGCGTGTTTCTGTGGGTTATATGACCTAAGAGGATAAAGACGGTTATTGATAAAGTATACAATTTCATTTACTAAAGTGTCTCTAGGTAAATTACCACCTATTTTATCTTGTGTGCCTTCTAAATCACCGTCAGCATTTCGTGTATAGTGAAGTTGAGTGAAAAGTGCTACTGCTTTACTTGCTACTGAATTAATGGGGATTTGGTGTCGGAGTGTTCCACTAGGGATATTATCAAAGAAAACTTCATAACCAGTAAATTCATAGTCAATACCTTTAATAACACCGTCGCTTACTTGAGGAGGTGCTACTAACTGAAGTAATCGGAATTCAGTATTCTTAATTTCGTAGTTGTGGTTTGTCTGTAAAAGTTTAAATACTGCTCCAGTTGCTAAAACATTAGGCCCAGCGTCTACAACAAAAGTAATAGTTAATTTAGTGCAAGTATCTACTTGAACTCCATTAACAATTTGTTTTCGGTCAGTATCCAAAGCAACAGCACTAATGACGCCAGTTTTTTCATAAACGCCTCCACCTTGAATAGTTCCAGTAATACTACACGCCATACCAATAAGTAATCCTAAATCTTGTGCTTGTTCTGCTGTAATTGCTCCGTGTGTTCCACTCCAACCAGCACTTGCTACTCCAGTATAATCAAAAACTACATTACAATCAGTTCCAGCACTTAAATTTGCTCCATCAGTTAATGTGGCGTGTCCTTCAACCCAATCAACGGGAACTCTATTTTCTGCACTATTATATGCAGTATCTATATAACAACCAGCAAGTTTTTGCACTGCGTCTTTTGCTTTTGCTAATGTAATTTCTATTCTTAATCCTCCCATAGCCATAACTGGAATTGCCTTTTCATCTGCTTCATAAGCGCCAAATAAACCAACTTTTAGAGGAATACAAAATCGTCTAGTCATATATTTAGCATTATCAACCGCCCAAGTATTAACATTTGCTACTGGTGATAATTGGTTATTCTCTATATCTCTTGCTTTTGGAACTGACCTTTTTGCTGTAGCAACATTAGTTGCGGATACTTGGTGCGTCCACGATTGAACTGGAGTGCCTACGCCTTGCTGATTTTGTAATCCAACAACGCTGTCGTGCATATACTCGTGCTCCATATTAACTAATTCCCTATAGTGAGTATTACTTTCTAACAAAATACCAGTTTCTTTTGAAAAAATATCAACTCTATCTATAAGTGCGTGGGCTCCTAAATTTTTCTGTAAACAAACCCTAGATAAATCAGAAGAAGTATTTGCTACATCGAAAATTAAATAACTATCTTGCTTTATAAAACCTACTTCCGGCTCTATGTTATATATAATTTTTTGAGTTGGTTTAAACTGTTCGCCATTTTCAGGCACAATACTTATAAATTGTGAATTCGCTGAAGCCACAATTGCATTACCTCGTAAATTACTAGCCATTTTTATATATTGAATTGAGATTTTTTTTTTAAATTAAAAAACTTTTATAAAAAGTTTAATCAAAAAGATAAATATCTTTATATTTATTAAATGAGTATTCATAGAAACGAAATTAATAATGTTGGTGAAAAAGTCATACAAGAATTAGATTTTGCAGGTCATTTTGATACTACAAACACAATTAAATTAAAAAGTCTTAAGTGTTTTACACATTCATTTATAAAAATATCTATTTGTTCTACAACAAATGGAAATATAGTTCTGAATTGGAGTGGTTCTAATAACCTACCAGTTTACGAAAATGCAGATAATTTAGATAATCCCGGCCATAATAACTTTAGTGAATATTTCAATGCTACACTACCACAAAATAATCGTAGTAAAAAGACTGCTTCTGCTATAACATTTCCAGTTGATACTATACCTATGGTAGAAAATACATATAAATTACACATTATGCCTATCAGAGGTGAAAGGTGTAATATAGAGGTTGTAAGGACTGGAAGTAATGCTGATAATGGTATATCAATAAGAGTTGCTTTATCTAATAATTTCCATTATGTATCAAATGATTAAAAGTGCCAGTATGAAAAAAATATCGCGTTTTTCGTGTTTTTCGTGTTGGTTTTCAAAATAAAAAAAAAAAAATAATTCTCTAAAAAAAAGACGAAAAACACGAAAAACACGATTTATTTTTCATTGTGGCACTTAAGTCAATATTCTAAATTATAAATATATATTATAGTTATAATTCAAAATGTAATGATAATATAATTTGTGGTTTTGTGTATCCTTCTTCATTTTATTAATCTCTTTTTATCTTTTTTATTATTTTGATATTACTTTTTTTAAAAGTATTTATTAAACTGCTAATCTTCCACCACTACCAACCATTCTTAATTTTGAAATTGTATAAGTAGAACCGCCCGACTTGTTGAATATTTTAATAAATCTTGGTATATTTTCTAATACAACTCCTAAATAATTAATAGCACTTCCACCACTAATAGTTAAGGTATTTGCTTGGAAATCACTATTAGGTAAGTGATAATATGTGCCGAGGGCGTCGTTAGACCCAAAGCAAGTTAGGTCGCTTCCTACGGAAGTTGTAGAATTACCATATAATCTTATTTTCTCGTAATGTTCTGTATCAATAACAACACTTAATGTATTTGGTGAAATAGCGTCATCGTCTATTACTTCTTTGTCTTCTGCTGTTGTTGCTACTACTAAATTTCCAGCAGTATTACATAATAACTTAGTAGAAGTTGAAGCAGTCCCTATAGTAGTTCTACCGCTTAAATCATAAGCGCCAGTTGTATTAGTTCTACAAACAGACATAGAACTAGCATTTGCTTTTTGTCCTAAAGTTGCTGGTAATTTCGCACTCATAGCAACTAAATTACTATCAGTAGCGAAACCAGTAATGTTTCCACTACTAATATTCACATTTAATTTATTACTACCTACACAACCCTCAATTGTTTCTACTGCTCCTTCAATCTCGGTTAAAGTTGCTTCAGTTGCTAAAAGTGCTACTGCTGGTCCAAGGGCAGTTCCACCCCCAACACCATTAGACCACTGACTTCTAAATTGATTGTTAATAGTTCCAAGTGTGCCGTTAATAGTTGTTTGATTAGCACTAGTAGCAAACCCACTAATATCATTTTCTATTTTCAGTCTTCCACTACCACTTAAAGCAGTTGGTAATTGTGCTACAGCATTTCCAATATCTACATTTAATCTTTCACTACCTTCATTTCCTAATTCTTGAATACATACTTTTAAATTACCACCACCAGTCAATGCTGCTGGAAGAACTACACCTCCAGTAATAACTACATTATCCGTATCACATTTTGTAAATTCTTCTGCAATAATATTTAAAGTGCTTTCAGTTGCTAAATCTCCTATTGAAGAATTTATTGTATCCAATTTAGTTGGAATTGTTGTAGCGGTTGCCGTTGCTATTGCTGGATTAACTATACTTGCGAGAGCAGATAAATGACCGTTTGTCGTATCTTGTTTTGCGTGAGTTGATAATGTCCCTAAAGTCGTATTTATTGTATCTTGTTTTGCGGATGTTGATAATGTCCCTAAAGTCGTATTAATTGTATCTTGTTTAGCGCTTGTAGAAAGATTATGTGTAAAATCTTCTTGAATACTTACTTTCAAATTTCCTTCACCAGTTAATGCTGTTGGTAATTGACTTACTGTAGAACCGACATCTACATTTAATCTTTCTGACCCTTCATTTCCCAATTCTTGTAAAGATACTTTTAAATTACCACTACCAGTTAATGCTGTAGGTAATACTAAACCACCTATACCACTTGTGAGAGTAGAATTAATAGTATCTAATTTACCTTCTACTTCATCTACATTCAGATTAATATTATCTGCTGTAATTTCAAGAGCGTCCACAGAACATTCTAATCTTCCAGCATTGTCGCAAGTAAGTTGTTGAAACTTAGCTCCATTTTTCGCCATCATTATAGTTCCAGGCATATTATATATTCTAGTTATATATTTTTTTATCAAAAAAAGATACAAAAAGTTTATTTGGTTATTTTACTTTTCTCTATCTTTTAATTTGATATGACCCGTGGTCGGTATTGCTTTGCGTATATGTTTTTGTTTATGTTTGATTTGTTCTTCGTTTCTTGTAAATAGTTGTTCTAAACCGTCTAATACAACTTCTTTAGTATAAATTTCGTAAAGTTTGGAAATTTTAGAACAATCTTCGCAGATATAAGTAGTATAGCAAGTAATTCCACATAATTTGCAATTAAACATTCTATACAATATAAAAATAAAAAAAAAATTTAGACATTTGCTCTACTTCGTGATTTTAATTGTTTGACTTGTTTTGGTGCTTTGTATTCGCCTTGTAATTGTTCTCTAGTCTTAACAGATAATCTTTCTATATAATCTTGTTGAAATACTGCTGCTTTTGCTGCTTTCTGAGCGGCAACATTATTAATTGGTTTCGCCATTGACGAGGCAATAGTTGGAGGGGCATCTAAAGTTGGATTACTTTTTGCCTTAAAACCACCTCTTCTTTTTGCTGGAGTTCCAACATTTTTACCTTTCTTATTTTTTTTACTATAAACTGTTTGGTTCACTCCATCGCGAGTTCTTACAACTTTACTTTCATAATCGGGATTATCTTTCCTCTTAACTTTCTGCTTATTTTTAGTGTCTTTGACTTTAACTTTAGAAATATCCATTTTGATAATATTTATTTAGAAAAAAAATATACATATAAAATATAAATGAGTGAAAATTTTAAAAAAAATAAACCATTATATAAACCAGTAAAATCAACTAAAAAAGGTAAGAAAGGTATGGTATATGTTATGAAGAATGGTGCGAAAAGGTTAATTCATTTTGGCGATAGTTCAATGAAAGATTTTACACAACACAAAGACCCAGCAAGACGCAAAAATTATTTAGCGAGAAGTGGAGGAATTAAAAACAAACAAGGTAAACTAACTAAAAATGATAAGAATTCGGCGAATTATTGGAGTAGGCGTGTGAATTGGTAATTTTTAATAATTCAATTATTTAAAATGAAAATACTTGAATTATTTAGTGGGACACATTCAATCGGAAAAGCAGCAAAAAAAAGAGGTCATAAAGTAGTATCTTTAGATTTGGATATTGGAGCAGAATGTCCCTTTGGTAGTGGTTATAAATCAAATCACCATATTATATCGGATATAATGGAATGGGATTATACTACATTTCCTAAAGGTGATTTTGATTTAATAACAGCAAGTCCAGTATGTTTATGGTGGTCTCATATTCGCTATAGTATGATAGGAAGACAATTAAAGGGGTATGATAGACCCCTTACAAAAGAGGATATAGATAATGATATTCTCAAATATGGTGTTCCTATGGTTGATAAAATTTTTGAGATATTAGACTATTTCAAACCTAAACATTTTTGGATAGAAAACCCCCAAACTGGTAGAATGAAAGAATACATAGACCCACTCATTCCATTTTATGATATAGATTATTGTAAATATGGATTTGAATATAAAAAGAGAACTAGAATTTGGACTAACATTCCAAATTTCAAACCTTTAATATGTAAAATGGATTGTAGTTTTGTTAAAACATTTGGTAATCAAACTATACATACAACTAATTTAGCGTCAAGTTGTAAGGTATTAGTAGATGGTAAAATAATTACATTAAATTCAGCAGAAAAGAGAAAACAATATAAAGGTGTTAAAAAAATAAAATTAAGTGAAAAGAAACATAATAAATATGATAGATACAGAATTCCATTTAAATTAGTTGAAGCATTGTTGGTTGCTTGTGAATTAAATTCTTAACATATTATATATGGACCAAAAAACAAAAAGTAGGTTAATCAGAGAACAAATGGAATTAATAGAACAATTAAAAAAAAAACAAATAGGTAAAATGAAACCCGAAAAAAGGATAGGACTAGGTAGACTAGAAGAAGACGCAATGAATGAATGGAAAAGATTAGCAAAAATAACTCCTATAGACGAAAAGAAAAAGAAAAAAAAATTACCAACGACACCAGCACAAGCAGGCACAAGTGAGGGTGGTGCAGCAAAACCTAAAAAGAAAATAACTAGAAGTGAAATATTGAAAAAAAATAATAAGGATTTAGCAAAATATATATCAAAGGTAAAAAAAGGTAAGCAATTTCCTTATTTTAATAAAAAAAGTAAATTTGAAAAAAAAGCGTTTTTCTTTGACGAAGAACAATATAGATATGAATATACTGGTAGTCCGAATTTAGTAGCAACACCACAACCAGCACCAGCAAGACAACCCCCACCCCCAAATAATACTGGCGCAGTTAATATAGCACAAATGGGAGTTCGTAGTGTATCAAGTATAGGTGGCAGTGGTAGTGGCGGAGGCCCACCCAGTGGCGGTGGCGGTGGCGGTGGCGGTGGCGGTGGCGGTGGTGGCGGTGGTGGCGGTGGTGGCGGTGGTGGTGGCGCTCCTAGAGTAAGGAGAAACCGAACACAACGAGTAGCGGGGCAAGCAGTTCAGAAAACTTCTAAACCAAGAACTACATCCAAACCAAGGGCAAAATCTGCACCAGCAGCACCTAATATGAAACAATCTGTATCAAAACCAAAAAGAGATATTACAAGAATAACAACACCAAAACCCAAATCAAAACCAAAACAAGCAGCGGGAACAGTGGGTAAGCGAGTAGGGACTGGAAAGGGGCCGAAGCAAGTAGAGCAAACCAAACCGACACCACGAGGGCGGATAAAGGGTGAAAATACAGCACCAAAAGGAAAAGGGCCAAAAGCAACATACTAAATAGTTTTTGATTTAAACTTTTGTTAAAAGTTTTTAGACTTTATTTGTTTTAACTATATTAGTTATATCTTCTTGTAATCTTTTTATATCATTTCTTAATTTTTTATTTTCTCTTTCTATTCTTAAAATATGGTGTCGCATTACTTCCAATATAGCAAGTAATTCATCAAATAATTTTTTTAAATTCATTTATATTATATAAATATAATATATAAATGCCTACTCCGACTAATAAAGCATTGTATGCGAAAGCAAGAGCAAAATATTCTTCTATGAAACATAGCGCTTATAAATCTTCTTTAGTAGTTAAAGCGTATAAAAAAATGGGTGGTGGTTATAGTGGAGCAAAACCAAAAAAAACTGGATTAACACGATGGCATAAAGAAGACTGGAGAACACAAGACGGCAAAAAAACATACGAAGGCAAAAAAGGTAAAATATTCAGACCTACAAAACGAATTACAAAAGACACACCTACAACAATGAAAGAATTAACACCAGCGCAGAAAAAAAAAGCAGTAGCAGAAAAAAAAGCAACTGGTAAAGTTAAAAAGTATAAAAAATAATCTTAAAAGTATATAAATGAGCGAAGAAATGTTTATAAAAGAAACTGTTGAAACAGAAGTCAAACCCAAGAAACCAAAAAAGAAAAGAGTTTTAAGTGAGAAACAATTAGAAGGATTAGCAAAAGGTAGAGCAAAAATGGCTGAAAAACGCCGTATTAAAAAAGAAATGGATAATAAAAGAAAAGAATTAGCGGCACTTGATACAAAAGCAGTAAAAGATAATCAGAAAGAAGTTAAAGCAGTGAGAGGTAGAAAGAAAAAAGTTATTGAAGAACAAAAAATTATTGAAGAAGATTGGAAAATAAAAAAACAGAAGGGGGATAAATCAAGTAGTAAGTTTAATAAACTAAAAACTGGCGCTATTAAACAATTAAAATCCAATGAAGAAATGGATGAATTTGAAAACATAATGAAAGGTGTAAGTAAGGAAATGGAAAGAAACCCAGCACAACTATACGAATATTTAAGGGAACACGGAGATAGATTAATTGGAAAAGCAAAAAAAAAATTACAACCAGTTAAGGAAGAACCTAAAGAAATAAAACCTTCTATTAAATTAAGTATAGATGAGTTATAAATACGATAAAGCACAAGATTACGACCTTAATATGGAAGACGAACACGATAAGAAAAAGGATAAAAAAAAGAAAAAATCCAAAGAAGGATTAAAAGAAGATAGAGATTTAACTATATATCCAATCAAAATAGAAGACGATAAACTAAATGAAGGAGAGGATAAATACCCTTTAGTATCTCCAGTGCATTTAATATTGGTAGTAGGTAGAGTAAAAAGTGGTAAATCATTATTAATTAACAACCTATATTTATCTGAAAGATTTTATAAAGACGACTATGAAACAAGAATTCTAATTAGTTCTACCGCACACAATGACGCTATAAATAAATATATGATAGACGAATTTGATTTCGTCTTTGAAGAGTTTAGCGAGGAATTACTAGATAGTATTGTAGAAATGGTAAAGGCAGACGAAGGAAAAGGTAGGTGGTTAGTATTGTTGGACGATATTATCGGGGATGTAAAGTTTAGTAGGGGCGGAAGAGTAGACGCAATTTCTGCATTAGCGTCAAAATTCAGACATATAGGAAATGGAGAAATTGAAGGTAAGTTGGCGGTATGTATTACGACGCAATATTTCAAATATATATCTACTATTTTAAGAAACAACGCAACCGCATACTATATTATGGGGTCATTTCCCGAAGCAGAAATGAAAAAGATAGGAGAAGCACTATCATTTTTCGGTAATGGAGATAAACAATTTATGGAAATATTTAGAAGGTCTAGGGTAGAAGAATATGACTTTACATTTCTAAGCGTTCAAGAGTTAGAAGCAAGAAGAAACCACGACGACCTAATATGGAGTAAAAAAGAAGGTTTTACACAACCATACGGAGACGATAAGCGAAGCAACGAAAAACAATTAAGCAATCAAGATACAGCGAAATCAGAAAAACAACCAGCGCAGCCACAATCTGAAAATAAAAATATAGAAGAATAATATATAATGGCTGATTTTTCTTCAAGATTAAATCAATTTAGAGCAGGCTTACAAGACCAACAAGACAACTTTAATAAATTAGCGAGCAATATGTCTCAAATGGGTCGTAGTTTTTTACCCGATAAAGTAGCGCAAAGTATGGAATATACTGAAAAGATTGGTGGTTCTATGGTAGGTGTTGGTGCTGGTATTCAAAGTGGTAAAAAAATTGCTACTCGTATTATGAAAATGAGAAAAGCAAAAGCAGCAAAAAATAACAATACACCACAAGAAAGCGAAAGACCAAGTCAAAGCAACATAAAACAAAAAGCAAGGGACGCAGAAGGGGACGCTCAAACAGAACAAGAAGGTAGAACAACTACGCAGACGGATAGAATAGGTCAAGAAGCAGCAGACCCATTTAAAGACGCTAGAGAAGTAGGACAAAGAGGAGACGCTGGAGCTCGTGGAGAAACTCAAGATGAAAGCGAACAAAAGAACTTAAGGGAAGCGGGAGGAGAAGAAGAGGAAGAAGAAGAAGGAGGGGGTGCTACTGAAGCAGAAGCACCAACCTCCGATATTGGAACAAGTATTAGACGAGGTGGGGGTAGTGTATTAGGAGAAGACGCACCGCAACAAGGAAGTAGTGCTTCACTTACTGCAGACCAGCAGGCACAATTTGATAGATTAACTAGTCAAAAACCTATTACTGGAGAACCTAGCGAACAAACTTTAGCTGGAAAAACTAGACCAAACCCAGCAGACGACGACGACTTATTGGCTGCTGGTGGAGATGAAGCAGAACAAGGGATATTATCACGAGTAGGTGGCGCTATTGGAGACGCTGCAAAAGCAGTTGGAAGAAAAGTTGCTGGTGGTATAGGAGATACAATAGCAGAAGCGGGGGTTGCTGATGCAGTTCCATTTGTGGGCGAATTGGTAGGACTTGGAATGTTAATTCACGGTATAGTAAAAGCGCATAGACACGAAGAAAACGGAGGAGGCCCCAAATTAAGTGCTACAAATCAAGAAGCAACCGAGCAAAGCGGTGGTTTTTCTACTGATATGTTAAAAGGTATGAGTGGAGCTCCCGGCATTGTATAAACACTTTTTTTTACTTTTTTTTTCTCAATTATAGTTATAATGAACTTTACTTGTATATCACCAAAAGATAATGGTTATAACTATAATGTGAGATATAATGAACCCATTATTATCCCCGAGAATGCTAGTGTATCTATGAATTTCGCACAGTTTGAAAGGGATAATAAAATCAGATTTACTACAGCACAAACTATTAGAATTGTAGCAGATACAATATACCCATATTGGGATTACCATAATAACGGTGCTGGTAAAGTAGACGGTGCGTGGAGACAAAATGTTCCAAGAAATAATACTGATTTACTTTTTGAAATACCAGCGGGAGAATATAACTTGAATGACGGCGAAAATTCATTACAAGCAGCAATTTGCAAAGCACTAGGAACTAGTGGGGATAAAGGTATTTTTAGTTTATTTAATACTACAAATAGCATTTATGGTATAAATCCACAAGCAAAAAATCGCAGTTTAACTTTACCTAATTTTATGTTAATTATACCACCTATAGATAGAGCAGAAAAAGGATTAGAAATAGGTTTTACACATAGTGGAGGACATAGTGCTTTTGGTTTACACGCAGACCACCAAGTAGGAATGGAAGCACAAGGACACGCATTTGCAGGTAGAGTTAGAAAATCTAATGCAGTTGCAGATGTTGCTTTAGCAGCAAACGGATTACCACAAGCAGGCACATATAATTCATACTGTTTATCAACCCATAACTACTTTCATATAGGGGTGAATGCAAATCAATATATAAAATTAAATACAGACAATACTGTTGTTATAAAAGACGGAGGATATGATAGTTTATCAAATTCTAATACAGTTCAATTTGTATGTAATCAGAATATAGACGTTCAAGAAGGTAATGTATTTGTAGGATTATATAGCGAACAATGTGCGGGTGTAGATGTAGGAGGTGCTGATGAAAGCACCTTATATGAAGGTGTAGGATTAACAGAATATATTAACAGAGCACAAATGGTATCAGCACAAGACGAAGGCACAACTGGCGGATTTTATCCCGAATGTTTCTTTGGTGTTGAAATTACTGGTGGCGCTATAACTACTGACGGTTCAGTAGAAGCGGGAAAACCAAGAATGATAAATATAATAGGTGGAAATAATCATATTTTTCCAATAACAACTGGTATTTCTAATATGAAAGTATTTGAAAGTATACCATTAGATGCAATTAGAGACCCTCACGATAATTCACCAGTATCTATAGGTTTTCAAATGTATTTAGATAAAAATAATAAAAACTTTTACCACCACGGAGAAATGAGTGCCTCAAGACAAATAAGAGTATATCTTACAGACAGCCACGGAGGACATAAAGTAATTTATGATACTAATACTAAATATCCACACCAAGGGGCAACATTTGCTAATGGAAGTTATATTACATTCCCCAATCAATTTTTTAGTGAGGGTAATTCAAACGCCGACCCAGCAGCAATTAGTTTAGCAAAAGCACAAGCTCAAACCCCTTTTTCTGTTATTGCGTGTGCTACTAAACAAGGCGAAGGAGTAGCAATTGAGTATTCAAGAGTTGGTAAACCTGCAGAAACAGAAGATAATAATACTTCAACTTCAATATTAGAAGAATACCATTTAGAATTAAGCGAACAATTAGGAAAATTATTTTTACCTACTAGTGGAACATTAACAATGACTTCTAAGTTTCCAGCTTATGTATGTTTAGACGATGTAATTCGTTATTATAATACTGAAGAAGCAGCACAAGGTGGATTTAATGGATTAAATATGGATAGTAATGAATTTATTTATAATAAGAATTCTATTATACCACAATTTAGAACCGACCAATTTTCAGTAGTATTAAATAACCTACCAATAAAATCTTTTAAGAATACTAGCGATAAATCTAAGAGTGGATATAGAAAACCTATAGTATCTTTAATTCCACACCCATTTAGCGGTGCAGTTGAAAGTAATGAAATGGGCGGAGTTATTCAAGGTTCATACCAACCTTCATACGGTATTGTTAATAGATTAAGTAATCAAGCAATTACAACTAATAATTTTGATATTTTAATATTAGATTTAGAAACAGATAAACCTGCAGAACAATTGACTAAATCGGTTATTAATTTTACAATTCAAGCCGAATAATCTAAAAAAAAAATCTATTTTAATTATATAAATGCCTATAATTAAGAAACCATTTACTCTCGCACCGTTAAATGATAATCCAGCAGTATTAACTCAAACAGCAGCACCAGCAGTATCTATTAGTGGTGGATTTTCACATAAAGGAGGATTTCCAACTATTAAATTCTCTATACCACCACAACCCGCAATGTTAGAAATGAATTCATTGAAACTTGTAGGACAAATTCTGATAAAGAAAGCAGATAATACACTTTTACAAGCAGTTAATGTAGGAACTGATTACGCCAATGGCGGAACTAACGCCAACGCTCAATGGACGGCTGGTAATATTGAAGTTGACGGAACTAATGCTATGTTGCCGCAAACAGCACTTAACCTTCCTAATTGGGGTGGTGTAAAAAATTGTATTGATAAAGTTGTTTTACAGTCTAAGAAATCTCTTATTGAATTATCGTCTGTTAATAACTACGGACAGTATGTCGGACTTACCGAAGCATACAACAACAACGAAGACGACTACATTGTTAAACCACTTATTAATTCGTTAAGTGGAGGAACTCATAGTGAGTATGTTAATAGACGAATGTTAAGTGCTGCTGCTTATCAAGTTGGAGATACAGAAGCACACGGATTACGAGAAGTTAATTCCAAATATATAGGACAATTCTTTAGTATTCCTATTCAGTTGGATTTAATGAACCAGCAAGACTTATTTTTAGATGATGATTATCTCGGAGGTCTTCTCATTACTATTCATTTGTCTAGTGATAATGCTGTATTCAATAACAGATTTAATAGAGCTGCTGGTAATGCAGTTGCTAATAACGATATGTCTTCTCTTTCATATTCATTAAAGAATATTAGACTTGAAGGGAGATACATTGTCCCCGACGGTAATGATATGGCGAATATTCCACCACAAATGAATTTAGAAAGTAGATTAAATCTTATTAATGATATTCATTCTTCAATAAACGCTAATTCATATACCCCACAATTACAGTCTGTTAAGTCAGTCGTCAATGTATTTATGGATACAGACCAAACAAATACTTTTACCAAAAACCAAAACAATTTCCGAATGCCTCCCGGCCTTGAAAGTTACCAGCAAGCAAGAAATGGTTTAAGATTTCCTTACAACTATGAAACTTTTAATAAACCTAACACCAATGACGAAGTAGTAAATGGGACTGCTGGCGTAAATGAAAAAAATTTATTCTTCCCAGCATTAGCATACGGTATGGCGGAAGTTCGTAAGCAGTTTGAAGCAGCCTTACTTGACGGAGGTAGTCCATATCATTCAAGTGCTTCATTGAAAACTACTAATGAAAGTTTGAAGGAGGATGTAGACGACGGTGCAGTAGGAGGAAACAATGTTAAAAATGATAATACTAAAGTTGATTGTATGGGTGTAGGTGCTGACTATACTTTAGGTGTAGGTATAACACAAAACTTCGTCAATCAAGATTATAACTTAACATTGAAATCTCGTGTTAATACTGGTGATGTAAAAATTTCAGAACAAAGAAACGGAGCAGCAATTTCCAACCCACTATTAGAACAATCATTCGTTAGGTATAATAGTATGTTTGATACTCAAAACCTAGTTAAGATAATTTAATAATCTTTTGATGTAAATCAATACCACCACATACCCACATTGTATCAAACCAACAACCTTTAGTTTTTTCTCCCTTTTTTAAAAAATTATATCTACCACTTGGTATTATAAATTGTAATTTATCAAAATACTTTTTTATCCATTTACTTCCCAATGCGTCAATAGGCATTAGTAATATGAATGGTCTTGCTAATGATAAGGCAAGTTTAACACATTTTTCTTTTACACTAAAAGGTATATTAGAAATCATTATATCAAATTCGGGATGTTCTCTATCAAAAGCGTCTTCTTTAGTATTCAAGCAGGTCTTACCCAATGACTTCCACTCTTCAATGACTTTCCCTTTACAATAGAAAGGGTCATAAATAATATCATAGTTAGTAATATGAGGTAGTAAATCATTGAGGACTTCTTTTGGAGTTTCGTAGTCGTCGTCTTTGAATTCAACGGCATTACCTTTATAGTTTAATCTACTATTATTATTCATATAAAGTAAAAAAATGTATTTATATTTATTATATAACTCAATATTCAACCTCCTCACCTTCTAACACCTCTATAGTAATATCCATATCTTCGGGTCTCAATATACTTAACGCCTTACTTCCTTTATTGCTACTTGCTCTTGTTAAACCCTCACAATATCTAATCTCCATTAAGTCCTTATAACTCATTATATCACCTCCAAAATCCCAACCGAATTTATCGTATATAGTAAAGTAGTCTTTGTATAGTTTCATAGGTAATTCCTCACTATATAAGAAGTGTCCGAAAGAACCAAGATAATAATATAGTGAATTACATTCTTCGCCAGTCTCCCACTCTCCCATTCTTTCTAACTCTTTTATAAAGTTATTAGTATGTCTCCAAGTCTCCTTCTTAGTTTTCATATTATCTCTAATCTCCATTAGATATACATATACATTGATTTTGTCCCATAGTTCAGTTGGTATATATGGTAGTTCATTATTTAGTATAGTAATTGATAGGTTGTTGCCGTTAGTAGTCATATCTACCCAATCCCAACCGATTTCCAAAAAATCAATTTTTTTTTTTCGTTGTGTAGTCCTAAACATTACAATATCGTAAATATCGTGTTTTTCGTGTTGGTTTTCAAAATAAAAAAAAAAAATTAATTCTGTAAAAAAAAACACGAATAATACGAAAAACACGATTTATTTTTCAACGAGACAATCTATTTAAATTGAATGGATTGACTTTACATTCGTCTTTACTATCATATATGTATTCAGTATCACAATTATAACCCTCCATTGCTTCTGCTAGAGTATCAAATGTTTCTGCCGTATTTCCAGTCTCATAATCTATAATCAGAAATCTTGGTTCTTTAATGGGATTTTCATCATAATCTAATTCTCTTATTTGTTTTGCTAGATATAAAAACATATCCTTATCAGTTGAATAACCCTCTCTAATTCTATTAGCAATCATTTCAAGTATCATACCTTTAGTTATACAATATTCGGTTTGTTTATCCATTTTATTATTTTATACATAATTCTATAAATAAAAAAATAAAATCAATTTTTTTTTAAAAGTCGTCAGCAATATTACTCTTGACTATATATTTTAGTAATCCATTCGTTTTTGTTCTTACTGTTAATCTTACTATACCCCTTAATATTGTTCTCCCTACAATATTGTTTTAGTTTTACTATGGGTGTAGTAATATTAATATCCATAATGAACTTACTGTTGCTATGGAATTCAGAATTATTAATACCACCCCAGCGTTGTCTATTTGAATTACTCCACCACATACTATACCACTTATAATGAGCGACCCAGTCCCATATTTTGGTTTTACCTACGAATGGGACTGGCGAGGAGGTTGAAGCAATCCCTTCGTGTATTAACCTAGGTTCTTCATATTCAACCTTATCCCTTTTATTTATAGTAATATCACCGTCGTTCCAATGGTTAATACTACCTAAAGCACCTCTAAATCTAGCTCTAGAATACATTAATGTTTTACAATATTCGTGGTCTCCTTTACCTTCCCAACATAAATCCCAACCATAGTCTTCCAACTTATAAGTTGTATTAGCAGTAATCACTAACCTCCTTTTAGTTTTGTTTAAAACATCCTCAAGTTGATTTACTAGTTTTAGTTGTAAGTTGTCGTAAAAACTAGTAATGGGACAATTGTTAAAGTTTATTGGTTGCAGACTGCTATTATCATATCTATATTGGAAAGGAGGCAACATATTCCACGACATTAAAGGCATAACAATCTTGGCGCAGTCATACATATACATTTCGTGGAGTAGTTTGAATATTTTTTTTTCAATTTCTAAAGGTAATAACCCGTGGAAGAATGTTCCAGTCATTACGCCTTTATTATCATTCACGAAATCCGAGAATGCAAATGGGGGTGGTATAGTTGAAGGGTTGTAGGTGGTGATACTCATAATTACTAATGA
>Ga0181417_1000323_pt1 | contig 16063 bp, 12 predicted proteins | sample 40SPOviralmetaG_FD_130142 | JGI IMG/M metagenome (GOLD analysis project Ga0181417, IMG submission 130142) | Marine viral communities from the oligotrophic San Pedro Time Series (SPOT) site, San Pedro Channel, CA, USA - 40 SPOT_SRF_2013-02-13 | ecosystem: Environmental > Aquatic > Marine > Strait...
ATATTAAATTTTTCTTTAGTATTTGCTGTTATAGTATTTTCTAGATATGTGCCTCTCATTCTAGGACCATATGTAACTATTCCTGGCGCAGGAGGAGTAACCTCTTGCAGAGTTACTGCTACTACATATTGATTTGCTTCTACATTTATATTGTCTATAAATATGCCTATGTAACCATTAGTATTTATATCTGCCTGTGTAACTCTAAAGTTTAAATCCATTCCTAAATTTACATCATTATTTATAAATTCTAAAATAGAACCTGTAGGTGTTTGATAATAACTTGTTCCAGGAGGGGCTAAACTAATATTTCCTGGAGTGTGTTGTCCAAAATTACTTACGCCTTCTAATCTTAATCTGTTTACAGCTGTTGTTCCAGGTGGAGAAATAATAGTATCTATATTTGGGTTTTGATAAAACCTAACCCTGTTGCCTATTGGAGGGAATGCAGCAGGGTCTGGAAAACCATATAAATCAACATTATTATAACCCATATCTGTAGTTATAAATACTAATCTATAATAACCAGCAGTAGTTATTCTTGTTAACTCATGTGTTTGTAAAGCAGGATTTCCATTACCTTCAATAAGAACCATACTATTGTTAGGGGCAATGTTGTTTGTACATATTTGTGTTACACCATCTATAGCTGCTTCAAAAATAAAATTAAAATTATCGTGTGGTAATGACTCATAAGTATTTGGAGCTAAACTAATGTATTGTAATGTAGTGCTTGGAGGGGCTAAACTATAATCGTATCCGCGCAATGGAAATCTTAATATACCTTCTCTTAATTTTGACATATTACCCATTCCAGTTAACGGAGATACTTGTTCGTTTATAATTACATCTGTAGTGTATCTTGATTCTTTTAAATAAGAACCATCCATAATAATTTGTAAATTATCATAAACTTTATTATCTAAAGAAGCGTCACTAATAACATGAGTTATTTTAGACTCTTCAATATATAAATCTGACTGACCTATTGTAGGTAATAACGCAAATTCAATAGCTCTATCAACTAATCCTGCTGGGTCTTCTGTATCATAAAAAAAATGATTTTTGTATTTTTGCGGATGTGTTCCCCATTGCCACAATTCTAAATTACCAAAAACTAAACCGTCTGGATTAGCAAATCCTATTTGTTCCCAATCTACCCTACGTCTTGTAGTGTATAAATTATTCATATGCGTTATCCAATGTTGTGGATATACATTCCAAGTAGTTGTAAAAGCTTCAATATTTTCATTATAAATTAATGTATAATGGTTTTCTAAAGAAATTCCTGGACTATTTAAATTATCTTCTTGTTTAAAAGTAAAAATTACATTTCTATTAATTGGGTCATAACCAGTAGATATACCCTGAAACTTAATAGGCATATCGCTTAGACTGATACGAGGTTTGTTTGCAAATATTTCTAATTCGTTTTGATTAAATCCTTTTGCATTATTTAGATATTTATCAAGTTTATTTTTAATTCCTTTTGAATCACTTAATATGCTTAGTGTATTATTTTTAAATTGTATAATTTTTTTACTAGACACATCTATAAAATAAATAGAATCTTCTGTTGATATTGTACCGCTTTGATGTTTGGTTCCGTATTGCGTTGATATATACGTATGCGATTCTATTGTTTCTCCAGTTCCTGTAAACAATGATGTTCCTTGTGCTTCATCTGCTATAAAAGTTCTAGGATTTACTAACAGTTTTCCAAATCCTTTTTCTTGTATAAAATATATTTCATTTTGAAAATTAAATAAATTATTTATTTGACCATATCCAGCTTCAACATCGTGAAAATTAAATATAGGAAAAGTTCTAAAAGCATCTGCTGTTTCTCCTGATAGTTTTGTTTCTGAATAAGCAACCTCAAAAGGAAGTTCAGTAAATTTACAACCTTCATCTTCTACAGACAAATATCTTTGTAAATTATTTTCTTGTGAATACACTTCATTGTAAAACCAATCATTAGTAAATGGTGGTGTTGTTAAATCAAATCCTTCTTCTGTATCTCCAGCTGCTAAATGCAATCCCGAACGCATATCTGTATTAACGTATGATTCTACAGGATAAACATTCCATGTAGAATAAGACTTGTCGCTAAATGGTGATAAAGTTTTTTGATGTGAGTATAAATTAACAAAGGTATCTCCTCCAGCAACTCTTGATAAATGATGTGGCGTATTTACATCAGCACTTACCTTGTGAAAGTTACCAGCTACAACATATAAAGTATTATAAATTGAATCTTTAGTTGAGCCACCATATTGATTTTCATTTGTTCTAACTATACTACATAAATATTTATATGGTATTTTAGAAAATACTTGATTAAGACTATTTGCACTACCATTAGGGCTGTTAAATGTATTTTCCCTCATTGCTCTTTTAATATTTCTAATTATAGTGGGATTTTTTGTTTCTATCAAAATACTTCTTGTTCCTGTTTGTATAGTTGAAACATTGTCATATGTTACTTCGTCTGATGTTATGTCTTCATCTAATATTCCAAATTTATGATTACCATTTCTATTTAAATGTTTTACAAAACCTAAACAATGATTTGACCATCCATTATAATTTGGTAATGAACCTTTTTCAAAAAAGGATGGAGCAACTATTTCTCCTGCTGTAATCTCTTTAGCATTTATTATATTGTCTACTTGCATTATTGCAGTATTAATACCTGAACTTGCGCTTGCTGTTAAAGGATAATAATTTACTCCTGAATTTGTTACAGACCCAGTATTATATGATGCATCGGCATATGCTCTTACAGTTAAATTTTGTTTTTGTAATGCTTTTATATAACAATTAAAATACGTATCATAAACTGAATATTTATTTATTATAATACCAGAATTTCTATCTGCATCTGTTTCTTTTACTCCTGAAAATTTTATACTTCCTGAGTATGTTTGTGTATTAACAAATCCAGGATGGTCATTTCCTCCAGATGATAAATTTCTATCATTATGTAATTTTAAAATAGAATCTACCCTAAGTTTGTCTCCATCTCTATATTGATATGGTCTTGTTCCAAAAGCACTATCTGGACTATCTAAAGTTCCAGCATAAGATAAAAATTGATATGTTGGCTGAAACGTACTTGAATTATTTCTCCAAGAAAATTCATAAGAACCGCCGTAATGCGCTCTTGCAACATCAGATGTAGTTCCGCCACTTATAAAATTTTGAGGGGTAGTTGGAAAGCCTGATGTATTAGATGAATCTCCTTCATCTCGATACAAAGTATCAGGAATTGTGTCGTCAAAACTATCTGCTTTTTCGGCGCTAGTTGCATCTAAACCATAATAGCCGTTTAATAAATCATCATACTCTGAGCTTACTGGTTGCGCAGGAGCCCCTATTTTTTCTTGTATGTGACTAAGGTCTAAAGTTTCATCTAAATTTGTTTCATCTTTATAACCGTTTTCTCTATCAGTAGCATTGCCTGTTGGCTCTATACCATATCTATTAGACAAATGATATATACCTTGCTGAACAACACTTCTGTCTTCTTCATTTCTTTCTGCCCTTACTACTCTAAATCCTGATATTTTTTCTCTTACTGAATCAGGTATGCGAAATTCAAAATCTAAATGTAAATCAAATAAGTAATGTTCTTTATCAGAATTTGGAACTTCAAAACCTTTTCTTTGCGCATATGTTGAGCTGTCTAAAACGGCTGCTGTACTACTGTCCCATTGCCTGTTATCATAATGTCTTTTTAATGCTGGCACTAATTCTCCTCCGCTTATAGACAAACGATAGTCTTGTGTGTATTCGTTTGCTTTTATTTCCATATTACCAGCTGGAACTCCTAGTTGATGTCTAGACAAATCTAACTCATAATGCACATCATAATGCATTGGCATTTGTAAATCACCTATCCATAACACATTTCCAGGATTACCATTTAAATCATATGTTAATACACCAAATCTATATATTTCTCCTCTTTGATAACCCCTAAAAGAACCTGCTATTTGCGGGTCTTTAGAGCCACTAAAAGACATAGTGTTTCTGTATACTGTATTTCCATTAATTACATTTGAAGTAGTTTGGGGGTCGTTATTACCCGCTATATTATCTGTTTCTAAACTTTCTGCTGCATCATTTGCATCAATATATGTAGTAGTTGTCATAACACCACCATTATTGTATTTTGTATCTGCTAGCTTTCTTTTTAAAGCAAATGTTACTCTACAACCTCCAAGTTGATTGTTTGCAAAATCAAAACTTTCACCACCTAATACATGACGATTTGCGCCTGTTATTGATTCTACAGGTTCTTGTCCTAAATATCTATGCGCTCCATCAGTATAATTATAAAAACCTGAATTATTGTATGTACCAAATCCATCTGCTAAATCATCTGTAATATCAATATTTACTGCTCCTGTAGAGTATGCTACTGAATTTCCCAAGACATTGTTAGCAATACTAAAACCTTCTAATTCTCCAGTAACACTGTCTATATAATAATTTTTAATATCTTCTCCTAAATCACAAGTTAATCTAGCCCTGTCTCCATTGGCATTATATCTTAAAACAGGAACATTCCATTCTTTTTCTGTAATATAGTTTTGTGTTTGTCTTAAATTTGCCGCAAATAATATATTGTCTTTTATTGCTATATCTTTACACAAATCCCAAGTATTACTTCTTATTAAAACATCTTCAATTCCGTTTTCTATAATATTATCAAAGCTTGTGTGTTTAAATGTAACCGCATCTGTTATAATACTTTTTTTAGCTACTTTTGCTACCACAGGCGGTATATCTAAAGATTGCCACAGCAATGCATACAGTTCTATATTATCATAATTTATATCTACATTAGATATTTTTACTGCAAACCCATCGCCTGATAATTGTCCCTTAGCCCCTCCAAAATATTCTTTATAACTAGAGCTAGACTGATTACTTATATGCATTAAATTACTTAAAGGTGACATTCCAGTTTCTGCACCATTGTCATTTACATATTTATATGCATATTGATAAACACCCACAGGTAGTCTGCCTGATAACAATGAATTTAATACAGGCTGATTCATTTGCGCTTTTGGACTTATATTTAATTCGTCTGCAGTTAAAGCATATATATTTTTGTTTAATAAATTTAATGTTCTTAGTGGATTTACATTATCTGTAAAATATATTCTATTTAAACATTCATTTTCTATAATACCTTGAACTTTAACAGACGTTTCTGTATCCATGTTTAAATTAGGATGTGCATTTCCAGCTGTTTCCCAAGCTACTTTTAAATCTGTTGTTTTTACAACCTCCCCTTTATAATTAAAATCTAATTTTATAAATAAAGTTCTAAAATCTTCATTATTAATAGACTGGTCTGTTAAGCCTACTATTATTAAAATTAATTCATTTTTGTATGAATAGTGTCCAACTATATTAGCGGCATAACCTCCAGGCTTTGCATTCCATTGTGTTGTAAATGGCCATGCAGGTGTTGGTCCTGTAAAATATGTATTAAATGAATCTGTATCTGATATTATTGTATTTGGGTCTAATAAATCAATTACTCTAGTATTACCTTCTATGTTTTCTATAGTAAACGTTGCCCCATCTTTATTTATTAGCTGTATGTTTTGGGCATTTCTGTATGAACCATCTTCTTGAAAACGCTGGTCGTTATCAGAAATCATACCCTTTGTAAAAGTAGTAGGTTTGCTTTTCTGTCCCATTAGTAGCTATTTAATCCGTCATAAAAAGGTGCATTGTGCGATGTAATTGGAATCTTAGAGTTCCATAATTTTCCTATTTTTAAAAGTTCACTTGAGTTAGGCATATTGTCATTTCCTCTTGTTTGACCACACAACCAATACCATCTTTTTTCTAAATCTTTTACAATGTATTGTGGTACTTTAGCGGCATAATAATCTATTAATTTATATTTCCACATAATATAAGTAGCTATAGCTTCTTCATGCCCCTGCTTTACCATAGGCCATCCCTCTGGCGACATAGGTACAGCTAAATAAGTAACCACTATATCATTTTTATATGTTGTACTAGAAAAATTTAATCTATTGCCACTAACATAATATCTATCTAATATTTGAGAAACCTTACTTTTAAATTTAGAACTTGTTGGTGTAATTATACTATCTCCTACCCTTACAGATAGCATTTTTACCATATTGTCTGGTAGTCTTAATTGATTAGTATGATAACGTTCTTTTCCTCCAGTTAAAGTATTAGAACTAAGTTTTCCCTCTCCACTGCTGTCTATTTTTACATGATTACCTACGTCTCCATGTATATTATAAGTTAAAGTCAATATAGCATGGTCTGCATCACCAGTAGTTGCAAAATCACTAGTAGCAGTTATGTTAGATATTGTATTGTCAAAATGAGATTCATTAATTACATCTAACAAGTTTAATATGGTAAATTTTCCTGCAGTTTTTATAGATTGTTCTGTATCTGACGCATCACCAATAATTTTATTTGCATCTCTAAAATATATTTTTGTTCCATTTATTGAAATCCAAGAATTATGTGTAGGATTTGCTGTCCATGTTATTGTAGCAGATGCAGCAGCAGTTGTATCAGAATATGTAATTTCTTTTTCTAAAAAAGTTTGATTACTTCCTATGTATTGTTCAGCCTCAAAAGCCCATTCAGCCCAAGAGTCTACATTATCATTCCAATCACTAAGCCCTAAATTACGAGCTACATTATTAAACACTCTATTTACAGATACATGCATAATTATTTATTTTAAGCTGTTGTTGCTACTACAACCTCTACTTGTGTATTTGCAGATGCTGCTTTTAAAAATATTTCATCTATATCACTAAATCCACTAAAAGCACTTCCATTAGTAAACGCTTCTATTTGTGTATCTGTTAAAAGCAAGCTTGAATCAGCATCAATTAATATAGCGGCTGTATCAGCACCAGTATCTTCTAATATTACCGTTACTCCATTAGTATCATCTAAATTTGTAATTCTAATATATTCAACTGCGCTTCTTAAAAATGTTCCAGGATTAGATGCTGCTGTGCCTCCTAAATCAATAACTTTAACTTGATTAGTATTAGGTAAATTTAATACCCTTTTATTTAACTGGTCAATACCAGAAAATGTTTTTGTTATTGTTTGACTATGTGTTCTATTGTCTGCTGTAGTAGCATGTGTCATTGTTAATGACTCAGTAATAGTTACGGTTAATGTACCTCCTGTTAATCTTGTTGCCATATTTTAATTTTTATGCATCTGTTAATTCATCATAATCTGCTAACGTTTTTAAATGTACGTAAGTTTGTTTTACGATATTTAAATTTGCTGTGTTAGCTACCGATGGAGTAAATGTTCCAGTTATAGTATATATTGCAGCATCTGGATTTGCAGCATATGCAGCAGCGTCTTTATATACTCTAGCTGAATAATCTGCGTGGTTTGCTTTACTCCAAGTTATTGTTCCATCATCAGCTTCTGTAGAGGTATCTACAGCTCTATGATGTACTTGCATAACTTTTAGATGTGCGTTTGATATTGTTAATCCTTTGTAAGTTAATTCTCCCGTTAATGCCATATTTTATTTTTTTAATTTATTAATATTATTTTTAAATATTGCTAAAGGCATTATTTTACATTTAGCAAATTTTCTTGGTCTTTTCCATATTAATTTATAATAGTAATCATCTAAAATAGGAACTTTATATTTTATTATTTTTCCTAGCTTATCTGATTCTTTTATATCAACTCTTAAATGAAAAGGTCTTTTGTGAGTTTTTTTATCTATATACAAATATCCAAAATTTTCTGGTAAATGTATTAACTCATACCTTTCAACTAAGTCTCTTATTAATATTTCTAAGAACCTTTTTACTATAGAATAAAAAACAGAATAATCTATTTGTTTTGTTCTATATTCTTTTTTTCTTTTACTCCACTTAGTATTTACTCTAAGCTCTCCCTTTATGTTTTTGTATATATCTTTTAACGATGTATACTTATCTTTGTGCTTTCTGCTGAACTTGCACTCTTGTTGTGTCCATTCCATCTGTTACTAAATCTGGTTGCGTTTGTAAAGCTATTTGCATTTCTTGCATTACTGCTTTTATTAAATCATTAACTAAATAGTCTGGAAATGGATATATATCATCATCATTCATCCATGATTTATCTTCTGTAGGATTTGCAAATAATAAATGAGCTGAAACTCTATAAAATATTGGGCTTCCTATATCATCTTGTCTATTTGATTGCCTAAGCATAGATTGTAAATTTTTTATAACTAGGCTTTGTTTTTGTGAAGACGTTGCATTTGGTAATGGGTTTAGTATTGTAGAATTTGGTCTATGTGCTCCTGAATAATAATTTTCTATATGAGCTGTTACGCTTTTTTTACCAAATCTATCGTATCTTTTTCTTCTGTTAGAGGTTTTATTAATTATTGGCACATCTATTTCATAAACATTGTGTACAGGACTAGCACCACTTACATTGTTTCTTCTGACATATAAATTTTTTACACCATATCCTGATATATTAAGAATATTTGGTAAAATTAAAGGCATTTGCCCTATTTCGTCTTGTTGCCCTCCCCTGTCTTCTGGATATAAATCATTTCCATAATGATAGTTATTAGGAACTAAATTTCCTCCTGCACCAGCTAAAATTGATAATCTTGGAGATATTGCTACTAACCTTGATTCAGATGAACCTACTAAACTATCTATATATGCTTTAAATGTAGCAGACTGTGTAGTTCCTGTATGATATGCTAACAAATTATCTGAATTAAAATCATAACGTTGCAGACATTCTTCAGGAATACCTCTGCCTTCTTTTTCTAATTCTTTTATAATTTTAGCCCTATGATAATGTATCCAAAATTTTATTTGTCTAATACCTATATTTTCTTCTTCATTGGTATCGCCATTATAAGCTAAATTTTTTATGTTATATGCAATTTCGTTTAATGAAGCCATAGGTATTGTAAAATTATTACAAATTTAGTGTTTTTTTCTCTAATAACAAAGATAGGCCTCTGCGTAAATATACACATTAGCCTATCAATGCAGCAGGGAGCTAAAATCTTTATTGATTTATACCTCTCTCAGTTTCTATAGTTTGCGTTTCATAATTTGTACTTTCTATGTTAGCAAACATTTTTCTTGAAGCTATGTTTAAAATTTCAATTTGATAATTTTCTTGTATTCTATCACCATCAAAAGCTTCCAATATTGTTGGTCTAAATAAGTACACCAGTCTAAAATATGTACTTGGCGCTGGATTATTTACAACTTTGTTATTCTCTAAAGTATAAGAAGGGTTTTTTAAATCACTTTTATTAAAAGGGTCGCTTGTTGATATGTCTTCTACATATTCTTTATATCCTTTAAATTCTGATTCTGATTCTTCATTTTTTACTGCAATAGGATACATAAAACTAGGGTCTATAATAATATAATTATTTGGACTTGCCCAAGCTGATATTGCAGCTGCATCTTCAACAACAACTTTATACAAACCTTTAATAGCTGTTCTTGATTCAGAATTTAATTCTATCTTGCTGTAGTATTTATTTATAAATTCTGTTATAGCTAGGTTTATAAATTTTTCTTTTTCAGCGTCAATAAAATAAGGCTGGTCAGCTTTATCTAATAATAAATCTAAATATTCTAATGCTTCAGTTGTTGTCATTTATTCCATTAATTCTTTAAGACCTTTTGGTGTAGATGAAGCAGTATTTACCTCTATCTTTTCTTCTTCTACTGGCACAGCTTCTCCTGTACGCATTTGATGTTTAAGCATAGCATATATATCGGCATTTTCTTTTAACCACACTATTGCTTGGTCGTCTGTTAATCCAACATTATTAGAGCCATGCTTCCAAACGCCATTTACTTTGTTTAAAATTTGTTTATCTAATGCTTGTTTTAAAAATACTCTATGCTCTTTATCTGCATCATTTAATGTAGCTAAAAACTTTGTAGCGTTATCACTAGCAAACTGTATAATTTTTGCTTTTAACATCATGTCATCTAAGTTAGGTGACAATCCCATTAATACAGAAAGATTTTTTAATTCATTTATATTTAATTGTGATGCAGTTGTAATAGCCTTTGCTGATTCTATAGAGTCTTCAGCTGCTTTTTCTTGCTCTGCTCTCATGTCTTGTAAAATAAATTTAGTACCTCCTTTAACTAAAGGATGGTCTTTAAGAAAATCATAAATTCTTTTATCATCTTCGTCATTTATATCTAAAGACTTTATTGCATTAAACATTTCATAACCCGTTACTTCTTCTCCATTTGGGTCAATTAATTTTCTATTTTTACCTTTTTCATCTTTATAATTACCAAATTTACAGTAATTAAATTTTTCTACATTTCTTGCTTTTAGTAATACTATATGTTTTTTCATTTTATTATTTTTTAAGTTCCCTGTTATTTAATTCTCTTTCCTTTGTTCTCTTTTATTAAGTTTCCGTTTTCTATCCATGTTTTGTTTTGTGAATGTTTACGCCACTTAAATCCAGATTGTCCACCAATATTAAAACGCACTTGGTTTTTTTCTGCGCCTTCTGTTTGTTTTTTATCCCATTCTTCTGGGTCTTTAGCAATGCTTCTTAAATATTGTGCAAAATTCATATACAAATATAAAGAATTTTGGGAGAGCATAAAGCCCTCCCATAATTCAAATTATTATTACGATGTAGTATGTCCTGTCGCAATTCCACTAAGCCCATGAGCATAGTATGAAGTTCCGTCAGTAAAGATACTTATATAGTCACCTTGTACAGATGCTGCCTCAACAAGAATGTTGCTTACAGCTGTACCAGCAGTAGAAGCTCCAGCATCACCCGCAGCGTCTTTCTGAACAAAGTCTATAATTGCACTTCCAGCAGCGATAGTAATATCAGCAGTTGGAGTGTCCTCTTTAGTAACAAACTTACAATTCCATCCTGATTCTAAATTAGCAGCTACAGGTAACGTAATTGTATACGCACCGCCAGCTGAATCTAGCATAAAGATTTTACCGCAATCTTCGTTAGTTAGCGTTACTGCTGCCGTTATATTTTCTACGACATATGCAGAACGCATTATAGGAACAAATAATGCATTTTCACCAGCAGTTAAAGAACCACCAGTTAAATCCGTTCCTGACAAGAAGCCCTTTACAGAACTTCTGAATTTGTTAAAACTAAATTTTAAAGCCATTTTTATTTATTTTAAAGTTATTTACTAAGGTATTTATGCGCATAGGCTATCTATTCACAAATACCAATTAATTATTATACGACAGCGTATGAAATATCGCTTATTGCAGCATCATCATGACCTGAATCTTTATCAACAGTCAAAACAGTACCTCTTGATGCTCTAGCAATTTTCGTCATTAGCATATCAGCAAGTCTAATAGACTCACCAGACGCACAAGTGATAGTAGTAGTATCTAATGCACTTACATTTGCACCAGCTCCTATAGTGTGAAAAATCACAGTAGTAGCAGTAGTAGAAACGTATTTTATTTCACCAGCTTCAATATAATTTACAACGTTAGCAGTGTTTGCACTACTTGCAACGTCTTGGAATTTTATAAATTTCATTTTTATTTATTTTAAAGGGTTAATAATTAAGATGCACTCAATATACCACAAGACAATGGATTTCTAACAATGATTCCAGATTCAGAAAGCAAGTGTGCTTCAAATTTGTCATCTGCGTTAGCAGCCATCATAGACTTTTGGTCATATGGGTTAATCATTCCAGCTACATATTTCTTAATGAAGCTTCTGTTTACGTTCTCAGCACCTTTAGTGATAAGCTCAATATTAGAAACACCACTAGTTTTTCCAAAATCTAGAAATACCATTTTAGCTGATTCTTTTAATCTTACATCACCAAATCCATTAGTACCACCTGAAGCTGAATGTAAATTAGGGTCATCAAATACTGGGCAGTAAGCCATAGTTAATTTGTTACCTAATGCTGTGTAAGATGTAAAATTAGCACCTAACTCAACATTTCCATTTACACCAGACATAGAACCACCAGTAAAACTTCCAGATGGAGCAATTAGTAAATCTTTCATTGCTCTATGGAAAGCTAATCTTCCTTCAGTACCAGTCATTACTACATACTCATTACCTTCAGCGTTAGTAGCATTTAAAGATAATTTAGCTAAGAACTCAGTAATGATGTCTTCAGTTAAAGCACCCATTGAATAAGTAGCTTGATTAGAAGAGTCAATTTGAGCTAATAGTCCATCACCAGTAACAATAGAATTTTGTTGACCACCACTTCCAAGTCCTAATGCAGATGAAGTATATGCACCTGGTCTTTGAACCGTAGTATCAGTAATAGAAGTTCTACCGTACCATCTTTGTAGCTCTTGCTGATACATGTATTCATCCATCATCATTTGCTCTTTAGTAAAGTACCATAGTCTATGTCCATTGTTTTCAATCCATGTTACATCTGTAATGTCTTTTCCTGTTACAGAAGTTTTCTTACGCATAGTTGTAAGATAGTTAACATAAGTAGATGGATATACATAGTTTTCACCAACATCATCTCCTGAAGACCCGTTAGGGAATGCAGAACCAATAGAAGCAATAATAGCTTCATCAGCAGCGTCTGATGTTAATAAAGGATTAGCTGTACCATCAATCATTTCAAATTTAACTACTGAGTCAGCAGTTGTTGTAGCAGTACCACCGTTAGCAGCAGCTCTTGTTACATCAGAAACTGGGTCTTCTAATACTAATGCAGTAGCTCCAGATTGAAATCTAACCATATCGTATTTATTTAAGAAGCTTCCAGTTCTTCCTGTAGTTTGTCCATCAAAAGACATGTAGAATACATCACCATCAGCATCCATTTCATCATAGTTTCCTGCTGTAGCAGCCGATGCTCCTGAGTTAGCAGTTGAACCTACAAATGTTACACCGTCAGTTGAAAGCCATCCATTAGAATAAGAAGGAGTGTTATATCTTCCCATTACTTTCCACTCAAAAGAGTTATCTCCTAATACTTTTTCTTTTGCAAATCTTCCTGTTTTTTCTAATAGGAATGTAGCAGAGTATCTAGGATATTGTTGAATAAGAGTTCTTGCAATCTCTGGGTATTGCAAAAGGGCTGTATTCAACGAGTTTTCTGGGGACGTTCCGCTTCCGAAAGTCCCTGTATATACTTTAGCCATTTTTTTTAATTTATTTAATTATACTTTATTTTAATTTAATTGAATAAACATTATATCACAAATCCTAGCATTGCTTTATTGTTGTCAAATTTTATTCTTTCATAAATGCGGTAGGGTCAAAAACCGAACTATCTTTTGTTTCGTAAGTTGGTTTTGATTTCCCTTTAAGACTTGGAGAAGTTATTTTATTTAGGATACTGGCTTTGCCATCCTCTAACCCCTGTGCGCGAAGTATCTTTGCAAATTTATCTTTATATAGTAAGAACATAGCTACCTCAGACGCATTGGTATGAGATTTCCATATATCTTGTTGCATATTTCCAGATACAATATACTTGTATGCTTCTTGCTTGTCTTTATTATTTACTTTTCCGCCCATAAAGTCTTCCATTGTTTTGATGTATGTTTGAAGCTCTTTTCTGTTTGTATCAGCTTGTTGCTTTTGCAATTTTTTTTGTTCTACAGCTTGTAACTCTGCTTGCTGTGCTTCTTGCTTTATAGCTGATTGTAACTGTCTTCTAATTCTGTGCGCTTCCCTAACTAATAATCCTGAGTCTTCCATTTTGTCTAATGCTTCCTCAATCTTATCTTCTGCCATACCATCAGCTTTCATTTCTTCTGCTAATAGTTCTTTGTCTGATAATTTTAGAAAATCATTTAATCTAATTGAATTATCATTCATTTCTGGCTCTACAACTTTTTCTTCTTTTATTTCTTCTTCTGGTTGTAGTTTTTGTTTTAATTCTTCAACAGATGTGTTTTCATCTAAACCTAAACTTTTTGCTACGGCCTTCCAATCTATGTCAGACGGCTCTTCTTTAGGTTTTTCTGATACATCTTCATCCCAATCAACATCAGGTTCTTTAGCTTCTGGTGTTTCTACTTTATCAGTTTCTATAGAATCCCAACTAAATCCTTCTTCTGTTTCTGGTTGTTCTGCTGCTTCTTCTTCTAAACCTTTAACATCTTCGGCAACATCTTCAACAACATTTTCTTCTGTAGCTTTTTTTTCTTCTACTTCTACAGGTCCATCTGTTGTAAATGCGTTTGCGTCAAATGCTGGTTCTTTTACTTCTTCTGGTGTAGATTGTACTTCTTCTACTAGTTTTGATTTTTCTTCTGCCATTGTTTAATTATTTTTAGTCCCTATTTTGCAAATATAATACTTTTTTTTATGATTCTAAGATAGTTTGTGTTGCTTGGTTCATTTGTTGTTCAGATGCATCGCCCTCTGGAGAAGCTATTGGCGTATCTTTATCGCCCTTAGCTAACATGTTTTTTAATACTTCTTTATCCATTGACACTCTTTCTTTTAAATCAGATATATCTCTTTTATCATCTGAAGATATTTCTGCAACCTGAACTCTAGCTTGAGCTCCTATCTTAGCAACCTCAATACTAGTTTGATTATCCATTTGTTTAATTTGTGCATCAGCTTCTTTTTCTTGCATAGATGCCTGAGCCTGAGCTTGTAACATTTCCTGCTCTTGTTGTTTTTGCATCTCTACTTGTTTCTTCATTTCATCCATACCTCTTTCAAGTACATGCTCTGCTTCTGTCATTGTATCGGCTTTCATGACCTTAATAACATCTAACAAACTAATTTGTCCTGACTGTAAAGCAGCTTGCGATAATTGTTGTACAGCTTGACGCATAGAATCATCTTTACCGCTATCGCCTACGTATACTCCAAAATCCTGTAAAGCTATATCAGGCATAACATTTAAAAATTTATATGCTCCGTCTCCTAATATAACAGCGCCTTTTTTACCTCCCGCCCATGACAACTTCATTAAATTACATAATCTTTCGTATATTCTTTTCTTACATTGTATGTGTGAATAGAACCAACTTTCTGTAATAGTAGCTGATTGTACTACACTTCTTTGTACATTACCTACGTATTCATACTGACCCACAGCTCCTTCTCTTTGTGGGCTTACTCCAGATATATTACCAGCAGTTTGTTCTAACATAAGTTTTAAATTAATTAGCTGCTGAACAGACTGTGATAAAGTAAAATCAATTTGTTGAAACTGATTAAAGTTAGCCATCTGACCTCCTTCTTCTTTAGAGTTTATTGGTATAATACCATCAGTTTTTAAATGATACAATACTGTTTGCATATCCATGCCTAAGTTTGTTGGTAGCTGCGATGTATCATATACAACAGCTTTACCACCAGAACGAGCCATAGCAAGTTCTATATGGTACATAACTATATTGTATAGCATTTGTACATTCTTTAATAAGTCTACCATTGACAAAGAACGTCCTGTTGTGTTATTTCTAACTACGCCTATATATGATAAACTTGTGCTTCCAGCATCATCTACAGAACGAACTTGATTTGGTCTACGCTGACATCTAACTAAAACTTTACCTCCTATTTTAGTTCCTTCCCATATGTCATCTACAAATCTAGTTTCTACAGTTTCATTTTTTCTTGGTCTGTAATCATCTGCTACTAATTTTTTAAATGGTCTGCTTGGGTCGTATTTATTTTCTGATATTTTAAATCGTAAAGACCTTACTGATTTCCATTCACAAGATATAACTCTAATTCTGTTTTCAGAATCTTCGTACATATTTACCCAATCAATATTAGAATTGTAATTAGCTAGTTGGTCGTGACTGTACACGCGAGACATTTCTGCTATTATGTTTACATCTTCATCTGTTAACTCATCTCTATACTCATCTATTATTTCATTGAGTGACAACCATCTTTCTTCTCCTACCCATGTTGCATCATCTAAATAATCAGAGTTCATGCCTATATCATAGACTACTGCTCTTGGGTCTATTCTTCTTACTTGCGGGTCCCTGTCTTGTATATCTACTTTGTAAAATTCTTTACCAG
>Ga0181417_1000328_pt1 | contig 15894 bp, 20 predicted proteins | sample 40SPOviralmetaG_FD_130142 | JGI IMG/M metagenome (GOLD analysis project Ga0181417, IMG submission 130142) | Marine viral communities from the oligotrophic San Pedro Time Series (SPOT) site, San Pedro Channel, CA, USA - 40 SPOT_SRF_2013-02-13 | ecosystem: Environmental > Aquatic > Marine > Strait...
AAAGTGAACTGTAGCAGAACCACCTCTGATGCCGTTTTGAGTGCAGCATCGTACAGTTGATTCAAACTTTTTAAGGAAGGGGACCACGCCTGTGTGTTGTACCTCTCCACCTCTGATTTTAGCGTTGATGCCACGGATTCGACCTGCGTTGATGCCGATTCCTGCACGTTGTGCAACATATTTACCAATAGCCATATCACTGCTAAAGATACTATCGAGGGTGTCATCAACATCAACGAGAACACAACTCGCAAATTGACGGAGAGGCGTTCGCACTCCTGCCATGATTGGCGTTGGGATGTTGATTTTGTGTCTTGAGATTGCGTCATAGTACTTCTTTACGTAATCGAGTCTGGTTTCTTTTGGATACTTTGCAAAGATAGTTGCTGCAATCAACAAGTACATAAACTGGGGAGTTTCGTAAACAGAATTACTGCTCCTGTCTTGAACCAAGTACTTATCAACCACCTGACGTAAACCAGCGTAGGTGAACAAATAATCACGAGAATGATCAATCAAAGTTTGAAGTTTATCAAACTCATCGGTATCATATAAATCTAATATCTCAGAATCATATACGCCACGCTCAACGCAACGCTCAACGTGCTGTCTTACTGTAGGAACTTCGTGTAGACGACCATACAATTGCTTCCTGAGAGCGAACAGAAGCAACCTTGCTGCCACAAACTGATAGTTGGGATGTTCCAGATCAATCAAATCACTTGCAGAGCGAATCAAGATCTCCTGAATCTCTCCTGTAGTAATACCATCATAAAATTGAATACCAGATTGCATTTCAACTTGAGATGCAGAAACACCTGCAAGGTCTACACACGCTTCCTCCACCATAACGTGGAGTTTATTTAAATCAAGAGGTTCAGTCTTTCCATCTCTTTTGACTACCTTTGTACCATTGCTCATATTTTTTTCCAAGTGTTGAATTTAATTTTTGCTTCTAAACCAGAGTATGTGTTTGATTTTAACACATCCATAATATTAAGTCCAGCAGAGACCATATCGTTAATGTCCTTTTGCTCAATTGCAGTTGGCCAAATAACTACGGAGTCGCCTCTATCGATGAGTTTGGATACTCTGTTGACGATCTCTCTATTGCGTGGTTCGTTATCAAGAACCCAAATATAATCGCTCCAACCAAACGAGCCAATATCAACATCGGACCCGCACATAGCAACAGCGTTTTCCACGAACGTGGAGTCAAAGGGTCCTTCGACGATATAGATTGATCTCCCTGTGTTGATTTTATCAAGTCCGTAAATTTTCGGGGATTCATCTTCCAACATCACGGTGATATATTTAACCGGATTAGGAATTAGACTTCTTCCTTGGAATCCAATTAAATTTTTATCTTGATCATACATTGGTATAATAATTCTAGATTCATCTCTACCAACAACATCAAAAGTTTGTTTCTGGGTGTTTACCCATTGTTTGAACTTTTCAGCATAGTAAAATTGATCTGGATTTAAACCACGATTAATTAAATATTTTTTAGAATCTTCGTTTTGAGATGCCTTAGGCAAATCTATACTTTTTCTGAATACTGGTTTTTTAAAAGTAAATTCAGGTTCATCTACTACAAAGTTTCTACCTGTATGCCCTTCTTTAAACTTCTCCATTGTATATTGCTTATGGAGAGTTCCATCAATCTTCTTAATAAAATTGTTCAACGACAAACTAGCACCACAATTATGGCACTTGAAGTTGGTATTGTTCTTCACAACATAAAAATATCCCCGCGTCTTATTCTTGTTCTTCTGCGAATCACCACAGATAGGACAGCGAAAGTTATAGAGGTCTGCCTTGACTCTCTTAAATTTCTGAAGACGTGTTGATATTATCCCAACATACTTGGAGTCAACCAGATCCATTACAATAGGACTACTTCTGTTGTTCTATTATAACTGGTGTTTGGTTAGGAGTCAAGAAATTTCCCATCACTTTTTGACCTGGTATGCTAACCAAGAATGATATTACAGTCAGGGCACCAGCAATGGTCCACATCTTCTTTTCCATAAGACGAAGACGATCATCAATTAATCTAATATCTCTCTCACAACCTTTCTTTATTTCCTCTGCTTTACGATTTACTTCGCGATGTACACTATCTACCTTCTCAAAGAGTACAGCGTCAATTCTATCTTGCTTATCTAACTTCTCATTATGGACTGCTAGAAGTTGACCCATCTTTACGGAGTTATCCTGCAAAGATTCAACTACTCTTTCCAATCTTTCTAAAATAGCAGCATTTACACCAGCAACATCATCCATTAGACTTGACCCGTTCGCCAACGTGTCCTTAATCCAGGCATCTTTCCTCTAGCAAGTATAGGTGGTTTCTTTTTCTTTATAGGAGGATCATCACCTGCTTCAACAGAACCAGCAATCTGACCATTACCCATCGCCATAGTAGGACCACCCTCTTCTTTGAGAGTTCTTACAATATCAATGATCTTATTGATGTCCATTAGAGTGATTGTAATTCCTTTAAACAAACTTCGTCGATATCAATTCCAGAGATTCTAGTTTTTGGAAAATCTGGAATTCTATTTAAAAAAACTAAAAAACTTTTTATTGCTGGCCAGAGTTCTTCCTCTAAATTGTAAAACAATAGAGGAACTGCGGCTTCATCAAATACATTAAACAATATAATAAGATGATTCAATATTAGATGAATCTTAAGTTCACCCGTATTTTTATATCTTTTTAACAATCGTTTAATATACCGAATACGTTTGAGATCTGATTCAAAATCATCCCGTGTTACGGCTTGAGGATTGTTATAAAATTTTATAGCGAAGAGCAAGTAGTTACTCTCGTTCAATTCATCAAATCTCATACCATATTATCAGCTATCAGCAAATTGTGTGTCGTCGGATTGATCACCAGTGATTGAACCCATTGCGACAAGTGTTTCCGACTTTACTCTCAGATTACCATGCATATCCATATGGGTGGAAATACCAACCCAACCAGAATGTGCAGGGGCAAATTGAGAACCGCCAGCAGTTGCAACACCTTGTTCGGTGGCATCTACACCATACATCTCAATCGTAACTGAGGTTGCATCAGATAGTGCAGAACCAAATTTTGGTTCGTCACCATTAGTGTCAGTATTTCCCCAAAGAGACATTTTTTATTACCTGTGAATCTTTATAAAGATATTTATAAAAAGTATGGAACTACTCTTCGCGGGCAGCAATTGCTTTCGTGACAACTTCTAAGAGTTGATCGTCCATTTCAGTCTTGGTCAACTTAACTGCCTTAGCAAGAATAACAAGACAGATCTCAACCATTTTCTCACCGAGTTCTTCATTTTCGGGAATCTTAGCAACAGCATCAGAGATAATCTTTGATGCTAGCGGAAGTAGGAATGCAAGCATTTAATTAATAGCAATTACACTATATAGCGTCTTAATGTTTTACTTGGAGAATCTCTTTAGCACTCAGAATCCATAACAGCATTTGATGATGTCATAATTTTCATAGTCTCTTCGCCACTCTTTGGCATAACCATAGGATTCTTCATTCCCATCGCTCTCAACTTATTCTTAAGAAGTTCTCTATAAGTTCTTCTTTCGTTAGGAGTAGATTCTTCCTCTTTTTTATTTTCACCTTTTGGACACTCACAAGGATTTTTGCCACACTTAGGACACATTTCCTCAGAAATAACTTCTGCTTCCTTAATCATCTCAAAAAGACGCTTTCTTGCAGGAGAAACTTCTTCCTTACGAACATCATTAATTCTATTATTTGCAATATCAGCACCATCAATAGGCATTATCTGAACAGCAGGTTCCATACCTTTTGCAATTGGTTTGTAGTTATTGACTGCAACCGTTTTTTCTTTTGATGCAGCAACTTCACCAATAAACTCCTCACTCATACCTTTCTTCTTTGCCATCGCAGCACCAATTGCTTTGCGACGATTTAGAATATACTTATCAGACTTATCCTTATCACCATCATTGTCCACATCACCATCTTCCTTTCCTACGGGATCCAGTTTTTTCTTTTCTTTAGGTTTTTCACCTTCTCTTTTAGTCCCTTCATAAGGATCACCATGTTCAGTCATCTCAACTTTGAGACCCTTTGCTCTCAGTTCAGTGATCTTTTGGCGATTAGCATATCTAACATATGCCTTCTCAGTCTTAGGATCAAGAACTCTTACCTTATACTTTCTATCTTCTGATTCTTCTAACTGAAGTTCATAAGAATTCTTCTTAGTATTTTCAACAAATACTTTGAAAAGAGCACCAGCAACATCATTAGTTGCCCAACTATCTACGCCGTAATTTTCTTTAGCAACTTCTTTCTTTTCTCCACCACCAGAAGGAGAACCCTCACCTTTGGGAAAGAGTTTTGCACGGACTGCTGATTGTTCCTGAGATGTAAGATTACTATTCTGCATATACTGAGAGAATGCTGCTCTTAACTCGATACCTTCTCTTCTTGCACGATAACGAATATCATAAACTGCTTGACGGATTTTCTTCTCAGATCCACCCTCACCACTATCATTACCACCACCAGATGGTTTATTACCAGATGGTTTAGCACCACCACCAGATCTGGCGGTTACTGCAGGGGAATGATTTCTCGCAGGGAGTTCCTCAAATATCTTTTTAATCATCGGAAGAATTCTAGAATACTATTTCTTTATCTTATATTTATTTATGAATTGTCTTCCGCTAGACATTGCGCCAGGAACAAGGGATATAACATACTTCAGATGTGCATCAGTTCCCACTAAACGCTCATCAGGATTTACACCAGATTTAGTGGTACCGTTTACAATCTCTTCGTTCACTTCATTCACATCTTTAATCCAAGATTTGAACATAATATTATCTTCAGTAACACAGATGAGATGATTTGCACCTCTACGAACAATTTTACCAATCAGTCCAGTATTCATATGTTCAACCAATTCACCAATTCTATAAATTGTCTTGCTAATATAATTTTCACGAAGAGTTTGTTGATCAAATTTTGGTGCCATCTCCCAGATACCCCACTCTTCCTTAATACCCATTGATTGTCTTACAGTATCAAAGAGTTGTTTTGAATCTCTTTTTGACATTCCATCAGGCATTGCAGATTTAAAAGTTTTATAGTCATTTTCAGATGCTGCTAGTCTTAATCTTGAAGCAGAAAGTCCTTCTACACCGTCAGCATCTGGATCTCTTTCGCCGGCAGAAATAACATCAATAGTATCAAATTGATATAGTTTGCCATTATAATTTCCTGAGAGTTTCTCAAACTCTTTTACTCTATCTCCACCACCAACAATTCTTACATTAGCATAACCATCAGTATGTGCTTTCTTCAGTACATCAAAAATGGTTCGTGTATTTGCATCATTTGAAATATTCTTACTATGCTGAGGGAACATTCCCCTCATAAATGCAACTTTAGCATCTGCTTCAAGTGGATTTTTCTTAGGATCATTTGAACGTGAAGGAACAATCATATAGTCTCCATCATCTCCTTTAGCAGATGCTGCAGCAGTATCCATCAACTGTTGATGACCTAAATGTGGTGGATTAAATCTACCAAAAGCAATAGTAAGAGTTCCTTTTGTTTTTTTAACCTTTGGTGGTCCTGCTTCTAAATCTGTAGGAGACTTTGTTTGCTCAGGTTTGGGTTCTGCCTTAACCTGGCCAGGTTCTTTCTGTGCTAAAGCAGGATCATTAAAATTAGGATTGGAAACGTTTTTTTCTAGATCAGTTTGGTCTGGATCACCCTTACCAATTTTTTGTCTCTTATTATAAAACTTTAGTCTACCCTTTTCAGTTTTCGCAACGAATTCGCCGGAAGTACGATCATACCATCCCCCATGCCCATCTCCCCGCAAACCTAGACGAGTTGCTTGTTGTGCAGCAGATTCACTTAGAAATTGGAATAGACTTTTCATTGATATTTGTTTCTACGTAGTTCTAAAGTAACACTTCCACGATTCATAGAAATATACTTCAGTATGTCATTTCTTATCTTTATATATTTATCCTTTTCTTTGCCCTTAACAGAATCAATTTCTCTTTGAAAGGTTACGTAAATATATCTCGCAAAGTTCTCATAACTATCACCATCATAATCTTTAATCAACTCGGAAACATAATTAGACATACTTTTTGATGCTCCTACCACCTTTTCCACTGATCACCATTCTAGCACCTTTTATGCCATAATTTGAACGATCACCTTTATAGATGCACATAAAAACTGGTTCGTAAGCACCACCAACTGGGTCACCATTGCTATGTGTTTGTGCTGAAGCAGTCAGTTTATATCTGACTGAATCTACTTTAGATATATTAACTGTTCCTTGAAGAAGAACATCAACATTTTGAATACTATAAGGTCCGCCAAATCCATTACCATAAATTGTCTGCATCTTCAATGTATTATCTTGAATTTTTCTGGCAACAGTTGTGGCGGGTGGCATTGTTGCTCCAAACATTGCTTGGCAGGTAGAAACAAATGCTTGAGTTTCTGGATGTGCTGCCAATACAGGTTCACCTCTTTGAGTAATACCACCCCACTGCTGAATTGCAGTTGCAGATGAACCATCCTTATGAGATACAAATCCAACCATTCTTCCAGAGACATCTCTAAAATGAAAGTCTGATTTGGGTGTTCCAGGAGTACTTTCAACACTTACTACCTGATAAAAATTTTTACCAATCTTTAAAGTGACAAAGTCAGATCCAATTTGACTTTTTATTTGCTCCAGTTTTCTTCTTATAGAACTTACTTGAGCATCTTCTGCTGCTGTTGTATTTTGAGTTCTTCCAGAAAAAACTGAATCCTTATATAACTGAGTTAATCTAACTTGCCCTCGCATCGTTGTAGGAAGAACAATACTTGAACCTTGCTGATATTGAGCAAGATCATCTACACTACTCAATGTATTAGCAATAGTAGGATCAATTTTTACCTTCTTACCATTACTTTCGACCAAAATAAAATCTCCCCTGCTTGCAATCCTTGTGCGAAACAGAGAGAAGTTATTTCTTTTTTTAAGTTCTGCGGGAGATAATCCTGCCATATCCCTTTTTAGGTATTTATTAAACTTCTATTCATTTGTGCGAAACAATGAACTACCATTATATGTTTAATACCTTTAGTAACAGGCAATCCTCTATGTAAAAATGTCCAACTTGATGGAAAGATAAGAGTATGATTCTTTTTAGGTTTGATTATTCGATCAGTAAATTCAGTTTCACCACCTTCAAAATCATCATTTAAATATGTAATAGAAGATATAACTCTCTCAAGAGATTCACGACTTAATTCATCACAATGCCAATCAAATTTATCCCCAACATTGTACCTAGCAATCTTTAGATCATACATTATCTTTCCATTGGTAAATTTAGAAAGATATTGAACCTGAATTGGATCAATTAACTCTGCATATTTTTCCATAATAAGAGGAAGTCTAGGAGCATCCTCAAGATTCAATACTCCTTCTCTTAAAACATCCCTATCTCCATTATACCCAGGAGATCCAATTAACCATTTATCAGACTCAAGCAAATTAGAAACTGGTTCTAATTGGTCATCAGTAAAAACTTTATCATAAAAAATCATATTACAGTTTACATAAAATGGAGTTAAGCGGACTCGAACCGCTGACATCCTGCTTGCAAAGCAGGCGCTCTACCAACTGAGCTATAACCCCTTGAGATAGTCCTTCTCTTTTTGATATGGGACTACTTCTTTAGTGTATAGTTTCCATCCTTCGTGAAGTTCAGGAACTAACCATTGATCAACCCGATAACAGTATTGCCAATTAACGGGTTGAATACAATTCATAACAACTACAGTCCAAAATGCTGTAGCATAATTAAGAATCGTGTACATTAGATTGCAAAAGTTATAATCGCTGCATATCCAATAAGTATGCCACACAGACCACCAATTACTTTATAATATTTCCTAATAGGAGTTCCAAAATATTGTTGCCCAATCATCAAACATTTATGTGCAGGTGACAATAGATATCCAGAATATTCAGTGCAGAGGAACCACACCAAGTATTGGGGACCGAAGATTGCTACCAGAGCAGAAGTCATACCAGCATACTTACCAGATGAACCCATAATCCAAGCAGCAACCATAGCAACAATTGAAGCGGGAATTAACATTTCAGGAGTTGCTGTTTTTAAGTATTCCATCACAGGACCTTTTATTTGCCCAACAACACCACTAAATGCAAGAACAATAGTAGCAATGATAGCAAACTTACCATCCAACCACTTGCCCCACTTCCAATCTTTAAATACAATAGAGTAATAGATTGACATCCCAAGGAACCAAGGGAAGAAAAACGGTGCTCCTGCCTTACCAGTATTCAATAGAAGAATAATAGTAGCAATCAGTGGTGCCCATCCTGTAAGAGCACGACGCCAATTGAACTCACGAACATTATCTAAAATATTAACACTTTCAGGATCAATCTTTGAGAAGATGTACCACCAAGTATACGATAATGTAATGATAAGAGGAACGATTGTATATCCAAGAAATGTCGTATAGGATACTCCCATCACCGCCATAGGTAAGACAACTGTCTTCTCTAGTGGTGACCACCAATAATAATGATGGGTAGACAAATAATCAATTACACCAAAATAAGAACGTTTTTTCTTTTCTGCTGGAGCAATAGCATCTAGGAGTGGTGCAGATAATGCCACACGTCCTGGAATAGGAAGTACGCCACCTAAAAGTGAGGTTAGAATAATAATAAGACGATTATCACTAACATATCTTTTTATTAGTGAGTATACATCTTCAAGTGCATGATATTCACGAATGAACCCACCCAGGATCATAATACCAAAGATGTACCCCATGTAGAGTTCATTTTTAATTATAGATTCTATCAAAGATCACCAACTTCTCTATTCTCAGAATAGTATACATCAAACTGTCCACCAGGATAACGCTTCTCAAGTTTCTTTACGTTGCGAGCAACAACTTCATCAAGAGAAACACCAAGTGCCATACACGCTTGGGCAACATACCACATCAGATCACCAAGTTCGATAAACAGATGTTCCTTGTTTGCTTCATCCCAAGGTTTGCCTTGGAAAATAAGTTTCTTGATAATTTCAAGGAACTCTCCACCTTCAGCATTGATACCAACACCAGCGGTTAGAAGACGTTCAATATTTGCACCCTTTTCATCTAGTTCAACTAGACGATCTGCAAGGGCAACAAAATCTGTAGATTGGTCTGAAGTAACAGCATCTACAAACTTCTGATACTTTTCAAAATCAACTTGCTTACTCATTAGAATTTAAATCCGTCGAATGCTTTTTTAGGTTTCTTTTCGTCCTCATAATTATACTGCTCTTCTTGCCCAGAGTCAAGTATATCCTCCTGTGCTGTTTGCTCACAATCATAAAGACGCATCTTGGCACGGTCAATGCCAATAACAAATCTCTTGAAGACCGAGATATCGTTATAACGGTTCTTCAACTGCTTCACCATAATCTGTCCCAACTGTTCAAGTTCCTCAGTGCTAATAAGGGCAAACATAAGATCAGCAGTAGCAGGGAGACCAAAGGACTCAGAAGTGTCAGTAAGGTCAACATCAGAGCTACCATAACCAGAACGAGTGGTCTGGGTGGCAGATACGATAGGGACCTCGGCTTCGACAGCCAATCCTCTAAGTTCCTCTGCAATCGACTTAACAAGAGTATAGGAATTAATATTGGCAGATCCCTTGTAACGCGACGAGGCACAAATATTGAGATAATCCACGAATATAATATCAGGTCTAAAAGATTTCTTAAGTGCAAGTTCATTAAGAAGTGCTTTAAAATGTCCACTATGAGCACTTGCAGTTGGATACTCTTTAATTATAAGTTGACCCTGTGTTTTTTTGTTCAGACTAGTAACTTTGTTTTCAAACGAAGTTTTAGGAAGATCCACAAGATCTTGAATTGGCACATTCAAAAGGTTTGCATCAATGCGTTCAGCAATTTTTTCCTCTGCCATTTCCATTGTAATGTATAGTACGTTACTTCCACTAAGGAGAACGGAGCTAGCCATATGGCACATAAACAAAGACTTGCCGACACCTGTCCCAGCAAGAGCGATATTAAGACTCTTGTTAACCAGACCACCTTTCGTAATCTTATTGAAATACTCAAGATCAAAGGGAATACGATTTTCTTTCTGATGATAAAATTCATATCTCTCTTTATAGTCTTGAAGATAATCATGTCCAATATGATTATCAAATGAAATCGCTAGTGCATTAGATAATATTGAAGGAATCGCATCACGATTTTTCATTTCATCTTGCCCATCGGCAATACTGATTGACTCCATCAGAGCAAGATAAATTGCACGATCACGACACCACTTTTCAGTAGTATCAGTCAACCAATTTTGTTCTACCGAAATATCGGTAAAACTTGAAATAATCTCACGAGAATCTTTTACTTCCACTTCAGAAAGGTCGGTGCGATTCTCTAACTCAATCGTAAGTGCTTCTGTTGTAATGGCAGAACCATACTTCACAATAAACTGGGTAATCTCCTCAAAGATAATTTTTTCGGTTCTCTGCTCAAAATAATCAGGTTCAATAAACGGAATTACTTTGCGAGAGTACTCTTCATTGAAAACAAGGTTTCGTAGAATAGTTGACTCAATTCGCTCCATAAGAATAAGTTTGTTTTGCAATGGTGTTCAGTTGTTCCATCACCTCTGGGGTGAAGTATGTTTCGGGATCTTTGTAAATTGCTTTGGCGTAGACTTTTTTAACCTCACCGTCAACAGTCATCTCATAACGACCTCCAACGTTTTTCCAAAGTCCGCCAGCCTCACCAAGTTCAAGAAGACCAAAATATCGATCAAGACCACGCTCATCATAATAAAGGCGCACTGTAACATTTTGGTTCTCCTTACTTAAACGCGACTTAGCAGTCTTTGCCTTGATAAGATTTCCAATGATCTCTGTTCCATCCTTTTCTTTTTTCTTAGACAAGTGGATGATAGTTGAGGCGGCGTACTTGAGTCCAGAACCTCCACCCATTTCCTTAGTAGGGACGTAAGCACCAATGACATCGTAAGTGTGGTTAGTAACAATCATAGGGATATTTGCTTGACCCAACTTGAGTGTGAGCATACGGAACGCACCTTTGATCAGTTGGGATTTAGTCATATCCCGAACCAATTTATCGTTGAGCGTATCAGTAATCTCTTTCTCAGTGGAAAGCATCCCCAAAGAGTCTAGCACAAACATACAGGGTTTGCGATCTTGTTCAGGTGTTTTTTGATACATATCCACTGCCTTGAGCGCCTTTCCACGGAACTCTTCAACAGTAACTACATTAACAACAACTAATCGTTCTAAGTCAATGCCACGACTTGCAAGAAGAGATTTGTTAACTGCTGCTTCAGTGTCAAAGTACAGACAGTAACCACCAGGATTACTATCCAGAAAATTCTTAACCACAGCGAGACTAAAGAAAGTCTTCCCAGTAGAAGACTCCCCAGCAATGGCAGTAATCTTATTCCCAGAACAACCACCAAATAGACTACCTGATATGAGTCCGTTAAGAATGAACGAACCCGTGTCCACGTAAGTTTCTGTGTCGTCGATGTCTTTTGCCAGTTTGGTATAGTCATCTCCGATCTCTTTTACAATCTCTTTTAAAAAATCCATTAAATAACAAATCCAAATTCTTCGCGTGCTACTTTTTTATATGTATCAGGGTTAGTTTCCCTAATCTTTTTGATCGTATTGATTTTTTGATAGAGAGCAGCATCTCCACCAAGTCTCAATGCACTTACAATAGTTGCAAGTTCCTTGTCGTTAATAGGAAGTTCCATTAGGAGAAAAATAATTCCAGGTTTACAGTTTTTTCTACATTCCACCCAATTGCATCAAGGATTGCCTTGAGAGGTTCGACAAAACTCTTTTCAAATTGTAGGTCATAGTCGATATATTTGTCAAGGTCAAGTTCTTTAGGGAACTCTTGAATGAATGAGATCACATTCTCCCTAATAATATTGGGTTTCTTCAAATAGAGAAATTTGATCTTTTCTCCATTATTGATAAGTGAATATTTATTGGTGAGTTTTTTCTCCTTAATATAATGATTGAAGAGAAGAGCACCACGACAATGAATTGGAGTTCCTTTAGCATAGATGCTGGAGTATGATCTATATTTTACTACATCAGATACAGAACGTGGAAAAGCAATCTGTTCTGGCGGAAGTTTTTTGAACTCGGTTCGACAGTTATCAATGTACTTAATAACATCTTCTTCAGTGCCACTCATCATAAGTTTAAGACCATCCTTAATCATCGTGCGACAGGGTGCTGGTGTTGAGGACTTAACTGCCTCAATGCCCATCATCTTCAGTTTAGGTTCATCGTAACGAACACCTTCACTGTCCCATACATTAAGAATGTATCGCTTCTTAGCGGTCCAGATACCACGTTCAGCAATGTTCTCACGCTTCATCTGCATCTTCTGGTCATAAGCATTCACATACGTTGCCAGTTCTTCGTAGCAACGGTCAATATACTTTTCAAGTTCCATCTCACAGACCTTATTAAGGAACGTGACAATGCCTTCAGTAGTTTTCTCTCTTCCCTGGTATACATTTTCAACCAGAGGACCCAAGTTAAGATAAATGGAATCGGTATCAGAAGCAATAACATAATCAACATCATTTGTTTTCAAGATCTTATTGATCTTTTGATTCATCTTATTCTCAATCCAACGGATTGAAACTTGACCTGAGAGAGTAATTGCTTCAGCATTTGCCAGTTTATAATACCTAAAATACTGATTACCAATAGCACCATATGCAGAGTTGAGTTGAATCTTTCGTGCCATCTGGATGTTATTGCATCTGGCGATTTCCTTCTCAAGCGTTTTAGTTGGAGTTTTTTCATACTGTTGTTTCGCCTGCAACATCTTCTTTTTATAGACGGTTCGATCCTTATAGATCTTATCCATCAACTCTGGAAGAAATCCCCTCTTGTCCTTTCGATACATTGAACCATTAGCACAAACAGCATTATCGCTGTATAGTTCAAAGTTTATCTCTTGATTAAGGATTCTATCAACCGTAGCTGATGGGTGTCTCTCCTCAAGTAACGTCTCTGGAGAGATGTTGTATTGCATAATAAGATGAGGGTAGAGAGAGTTAAGGTCAAAAGACACAACCCAATCATACTTTCCCGGAACCGGTTCCTTGACATATGCACCTGCATACTTAGAGTCTTTATCAGAACGAACGATGGGAGGGATTACAATGTTCCTCTTTTTAAGGTAATTGTAGATAATCGTATCCCACATACGAACCTGAGAGAACACATCAGCATAGTTCGCTTTAGCGTCATACGCCATAACGATTGCTAGTTCAATCAGTTTCATCTTGTCTTCCATACGGTCAACAAGTTCCACGTCAATGATATTGTATTCTACAAACTTCTGCCACCCTTTAGTATAGAAATCTTTGAAGGTATCAAACTCAGAGTGATCGAGTTTCTTTTGTCCAAGTTCTACACTCGCAATGTAATCCAGTCGATAGGATTCTTGCGCCTTATAAGTGAACTTCTTATAAAGATTTAGGTAATCAAGTTGTGTAATACCACCAACATCGTAAGAAATATGTTTGCGACCTGCAATAAATGTTTCCTTCTCAGTAACAAGACCCCAGGGAGACAATCGCTTCATCAACTTCTCACCCAAGATCCTATCGATACGACGTACAAGATACGGCATATCATACAGTTCACTATTCCAACCAGTAACAACTTCAGGAGTGTTATCTTCAATCATCCACCAGTTGATGAAATCATTCAGAAGTTCATACTCAGTCCTAAACTGCTTGTAGATAACATTCTGTTGCTTGTTATTGAAGGGTCCTTGCCCCCAAGTGCGAATCTGTTTAGTAGTATAATCCTGCACCGTAATCAGAAGAACTTCCTCTGCAGCAGACTCTACATCAGGGAATCCATTTTCAGTCTTTACCTCAATATCAATTGTAGAAATCTTGATCTTTGTAGTATCAAACTTAATTTCTTCTTCAGGATACTTCTCAGAAATATACTGATAGATGTATCTATCGTTTCCGTAGATTTTGAAGTTGTCTACACCATCATACCTTTTAATGAACTCGCGGCAATCACGAACAGTTCCAGGTTCAATAGATTCAACATATTCTCCCTCAAGAGTTTTGTATTTTGTTTTTTTGTTGGCAGCAACAAAAAGAGTCGGGTAAAACTTTTCTCTGGTTGCAAAGTGTCTACCGTCTTCATAACCACGGACCAAAAAGTGATTCCCAACCATTTGGACGTTCGTGTAAAATCTCATTCTGTAGTAAGTTTCAAATACTGTGCAATAATGTCGGGAGATGGATCTGCAATAGTGAGAATATTTTCAGCACGTATCATCAGTTCCGTTTGATTAGTTCCCTTCGGCCAGGGTTCCATATTATCTTCAGAATAGAATCTATATGGTTTAGTTAGCTTGCAATTAGGATCACCAATAGCAGCATCTACTTCTTCAATCTCACTGATGATGACATTATCAACATCAATGAGCAAACACTTAACAACTTTATCCATTTAAAACCTCAGTTTCACTTAGTGGGATTTCTTCAACTTCCATTTTAGCAGAAGTTTTCTTAATAAACATTTCCCTTACACTAGGGATAGGTTCGCAGATAGTAGAAACAGTATCTGCAGTAATCACAAAAGTAGTATCACTTGAAAGAATCATCCAAGGTGTAAGTACAATATCTAGCTCATAATTTCCATTTCCAGTATCACTTTCCATTAGAGCAACTTTTTCCTGAGTTCTAATGAAGTGAGGACTTTCAAGCATATATCCCCGAACTTGATCTTCTTGAGCAACTTCTTTAGCGTCACTGATCAGGGTTTCTCCTGTTTTCAGGAGCATCAATTTGATAGACATAATTTCATAATTTCCTCAATTCATTATAGCAAGAAAAAAGAGGAGCGTCAACTGGATTGTGCCAGTTGCCCCTCTGCGGCGACGATATTCAATTTTATTTAGTAGAGAGGATTACCTTCACAAAGTTTGGACACTCTTCTTAAACATTCTTCTTTATTCCCATCTTCCTCATAATTTTTTAATCGACTTGCAATAATATCAGCAACCTCAATGAAATCATTCTCATCAAATCCTCTTGTAGTGAGAGCAGATGAACCTAATCGTAATCCACTGGTAACAAAGGGCGATTCTGGATCAAAAGGAACTGTATTTTTATTCGCAGTGATATTAATTTCACTTACCAGTTGATCAGCAATCTTTCCAGTAATTCCCAAACTCCTCAAATCAAGTAGAACAATATGGTTATCTGTTCCATCAGATACAATGTTAATGCCATTTTCAATTAATCTCTTGGCAAGTGTTTTTGAATTAGAAACGACTTGCGAGCAATACTCTTTAAACTCTGGTTTAAGTGCCTCACCAAATGCAACTGCTTTTGCAGCAATCACATGTTCCAATGGACCACCCTGAGTTCCTGGAAATACTGCCTTGTCCAACCTCTTACCCATCTCAACATCATTAGACATAATCAACCCACCTCTCGGACCTCTCAGAGTCTTATGAGTTGTTGTGGTAACTACATCTGCATATGGAAGTGGTGATGGATGAACACCTGATGCAACCAATCCTGCAATGTGTGCAATGTCCGCTAATAGATATGATCCAACTTCATCAGCAATATTTCTAAACTTACTAAAATCAATCGTTCTAGTATATGCAGAGAATCCACAAATGATAAGTTGTGGTTTACATTCCTTTGCAAGTTCTAATATTCTATCATAGTCCAGTCTACCAGTCTCATCAACTTCATAGTGGCAAA
>Ga0181417_1000329_pt1 | contig 15893 bp, 5 predicted proteins | sample 40SPOviralmetaG_FD_130142 | JGI IMG/M metagenome (GOLD analysis project Ga0181417, IMG submission 130142) | Marine viral communities from the oligotrophic San Pedro Time Series (SPOT) site, San Pedro Channel, CA, USA - 40 SPOT_SRF_2013-02-13 | ecosystem: Environmental > Aquatic > Marine > Strait...
ATTGTTTTTGAAGGTGCAACATCCACCGGTAACGGTAATACTTGGAACGGTGTTGTTTCCAATGTGAATATAGAGAGAATTGACGGAAATCCTACAACAGTTACTTTTAAAGAAAATGTAAAAGGTTGGACAAGTTTTAAATCTTTTGTTCCAGACTACGGATTAAGTTGTTCAGGCGACTACTACACTATAAACAACGGTTCACTTTGGAAACATCACGATGATTCTGTTGATAGAAATACTTTTTATGGTGTTTACAAACCTTCAAGTATAAACGTTCTTTTGAACGATGCACCTAGTAGAATCAAAACTTTTCACACTATAGATTACGAAGGTAGCCAATCTAAAATAAATTTAAACGAAAACACTAATGTAGATAAAAGCTATTACAACTTAAAAGCTTATGATGGTTGGAGTATTGAAAATATAGAAACAAACGAGGAAAAAGGTTATATAGGAGAGTTTGTAGAAAAAGAAGGTAAATGGTTTAATTACATTAAAGGTTTTAATGCTTTGGATAATGGCGTAAACTTAGACACTAGCGGTGTAGTTGATAAAAACGTAGACTTTAGCTCATCTAATGTACAAGCGCTTGGGGTTTTAACAGAAACGCCAGATTTTGAAAATACAAACTCCCAACTTCCATACAATTCTTTGATATTAAAATTTAATAGCTTGAACAGTTCTTTACAGATTGGTGATATTGCTTATTATATTAAAAGTTCTAATTTACCATCAACATCTATGGATGACGTTGTGCAGTTTCCTTTTAAAATAAGAGATATTAACAAAAACAATAACACCATTGAAGTTGATAATCCTGAAACTAATTATGTACCTGGTGTACCATTACTTGAGCAAGGAGATCTTATATTGTTTTCAAAAAACGCAGTTATAAATAGCTCTAGTCTTACAGGCTACTATGCTGATGTTAAATTTACAAACAACTCAAAAGAGAAAGTAGAATTATTCACAGTTGCTTCTGAAATATCTGAAAGCAGTAAATAAATAAAACATGATAATAAAAGAATTTAATATAGATTTAAATTACATAAATAATAATGGTGAGTCAAGACCATTTAGTGTTGTTGCTGATAAAGGCTCTATATTTAGTTTGATGGTAAAAAAACAAACTGGCAGTACAATAACATATTATGATTTTAATACTACAACTTTTGTTTCTTCTCAAAAAAGATTAAAAAACAGAAAATTATTAACAGGTTCTTTTAGCGGTAGTATTCTTTTTCCAGCAGGAGGTCTTTCTTCTGGTAACAACCCTAACACATATACTTTAATGCTTTTTGCTGAATCTGCCTATGGAACTAGCCACGTGCCTTCAGTTGAAGCTAGATTTCCTGATGGTACTGTAGATTTAAACTCTTCTACTGGTTCTAACTCAAATTTACTACAAAAAATATTATATCAATTTCCACAAACAGTTGTTACACTATCAGCTATTACCCCTAACAACTTAAGTGGTTATGCAGGTATGTCTATTGTTTCAGAGTCTATAAGCGTGCAAAGAGGTAAAAATACTGGTAAAATACCTTTTAAAATAACCTGCACTTTAGGTTCTACAAAAGCAGGTAAAAAGAAAAGAAAACCTGTTACTTCGGATTTAAGCGCTTTTGCAGCTAGAACTTTAGGTGAGCCAGTGGCAATACCTGGTGTTACGGCTAATCAAGGTGGAGAACCTGGTATAGATTTAACAATAAATAATTTACCTAGAAGTAATAGTGATACATTTACTGTTGCTGAAGCTGGAGCAACCGCAGTTGGTATGACAATTAAAGGCGTTGCGATTGATGGTGTATATGATAAAGATCACCCTGTTATTGTAACTGCAGTTAATAGCAATACTATAACTATCAATAAAAGAGTTTCTATAGCTAATGTAGTTGCAAATACTGCTGTAACAGCTAATGACATAAGATATAGAAGGTGGAAGTGTACTGAAATACAAGGTTTAGTACCTGGGATGCTAGCGTATTCTGGTGGCGTTGCTGCTGGGACTAAAATATCTAAATATTTAGATACAACAGATCAACTAATAGAAACAACAGACAGCGATGGTGGTGTAAAAGAAAAAACAATAACAACTGTAAATTTTGACGTACCAGCTTTAGATGTGTTAGGCCACAAACCTGTTTTTCAATATGGTGTTTTAAGCAGCCAACAGGGTATTATTACCTTTGATACACCGCAAGTTGTAGCTTCTAACAGAAACGTAGGTACTAAATTTTATGCTTACGGCCCACAGGCTATAAATTCTCTTTACAATTCTACTTTAGACATAACAGATTTAGAAGTTGAAATTGAAAAAGTAGTAACAACGGTTAATGATGCTAATGCAGACGGGGCAACTGCACAAGGGAATATAACAGTAGCTAGTAGCTCTGGCGTGATGGACGATGTTAGTGTTATGTCTGGCGTTAATATAACCGCAACAGCGGCCGATCCTACAGTGACAAATGTAAACGGAAATATTTTAACAGTTTCTCCAAACCAATTTTTACAAAACGGGCAAACGCTTACGTTTACAGGCGCTGGTAGAGTTATTAATATAACTGGTAATGTAAACTTTACAAATATAGACAAAACGGACTTTTCATTAATGTTTGATATAGAAAAGTTGGTAACTGCGGTTTAGAGTAAAAACACCTCAAAATCTGCAACTATACTTATATAAATTAAATTAAATGAATAACGATATAACGTTTCGTAGTTTTAACAACAATGACTATAAAATAGTTTGTGATTGGTGGAATTGGTGGTGGGGAGATAAAGGCGCAATAGAAAGAGATTATTTACCACATAACGACTACTGTTTTATGATAAGTAAAGGTGATGTGTGTATAGCATCTGGTTTTTTATTTGTGGATAAACACGCGCCCGTAGGCTACTTAACATATGTAGTTACAAACTACAATTACAAAGAGAAGGACAGAAGAAGTATTATAGAAAAATTAATACTAAATATAGAAGAACATGCAAAGCTCCAGGGTATAAAGTTTATATTCACAGTATGCGGCAATGTTCACATGGAAAACATACATAAAAAATTAAACTGGACAATAGATAAATCTGCTCCAGCATACGAAACTTACAAATACATATAACATGGGAGGAAAAGCACGTAGAAGAATTGCTAGAGAATCATTGGAATTTTCCAAGGAACAATTAGCTGTTTACAAAGAAGAGCAGGCTAAACAAAGAGTAATTTTAGAAAAACAAAAACAACAATACAGAGAGTTTGAATTTAAAAATCCATACGCTGGTATGCAAAACTATTACTCAGACATGGAGAATGTTTTTGAAGATTTAACTGTTGACACTAGAGCTGCAGACTTTCAAATGGAACAAGGTGCTCAACAACGAGCAGATATAATGCAAGGCCTACGTGGTGCAGCTGGTGGATCTGGTATAGCTGGTTTAGCACAAGCATTGGCAAATCAAGGTGTTTTACAGTCTACTCAAGTTTCTGCTAACATAGCTCAGCAAGAAAGACAAAATCAAATATTTATGGCTAAAGGAGCTGCTAGTATGCAGCAAATGGAAAGACAAGGTTTATCTGCAGCTGACATGGCACAAAGAGGTGGTGATGCAATGCTTCAACAAGCGGAAATGTCTAGGCAATCAACTCTTTTAGGTATAGAAATGGGTGGTATGGCTGGGGCTAATGCTGGTGTTCAAGCTGCTTATGCAAATCAAATGAGTGCTTACAGTTTAGATGCTTCAATGCTAGGGGCTCAAATGGGTATGTGGGGTAACATAGCAAGTGGAGTTGCTCAAGGTGCTGGCGCTGCTGCCGCTGGTGGTGCTTTTAGTGATAGAAAATTAAAGAAAAATATAAACTTAATAGGTAAGTCGCCTAGCGGAATAAATATATATTCTTTTGAGTATATAAGCAATAGTTACGGATCTGGAGTATATCAAGGTGTAATGTCTAATGAAGTGCCGTTAGAAGCCGTCTCTGTTAGTTCTGATGGTTATGATATGGTTAACTATAATATGTTAGACGTAGACTTTAAACAAATATAATATGGCAACACAGAAAAAAAATCCTTTAGGTAGTTTAATACCACAAACAAATAGAGAGTTAGTGGATCTTAGTTATAAGATGAACATGGCTAATGTTCCTAAAGATTTGTCAGGTATAAACGCAAATACTGCTAGAAACTTTAATGCTGGTTTGGCATCAGTAGGAAAAGCTTTTAAAGAAGTTTTTATAGCGGCTGGAGAAATTTATGCTAAAATAAAAACAGACCAGGACCAAGAAGACGAGGAGACAGAAGATATAAATGAGTTTAAAAATGGTGGTAGCAAAGGAAGTGATTTTAGGGAAAAAAATGTTAGCAGTTGGGAAGAAGCTAATAAAGCTTCAATGAACGACCCGTATTACAACGTAAATGCTAAAATTGGTGATACAATTCCTAGAAGTTCTGGTATGAGCCCGGCTGATCAAAACGCACCGCTCAACACGTATAGTAGTTGGGATTTAAAACAAATTAAAGACATAACTAAAAACATCTATAAAGATAGTAGACACAAAGACTACGCAGGTATTTATGGAAAAACTATAAATCCAACATATGAGTCAAAAGACAAGTATGGTAACAAACAGATAATTACAACTTTAAACTTTGAAGATTATCTTGAAGATTTAAAGTATCAAAAAGGATTAATTAACAAAGAAATTAAAGATCCTAAAAAAAGAAAAGCAGCTAAAGCAAAAATAAAGAAAAAAGAAGACACAGCTAGACAGTCTGTAATAAATTTTTCTAAAGTTGAAATTGAAATAGATGAAATTATTGCAAGTGGAAACTTATCACAAAACGTTACTGGAATAAAAGGTGCTCAATTTTTAAGAGCTATAAAAGCAAAAGGTGAAATGACTGACGAGAAGGTTGATGGTAAAAGAACAAGAGCAATTTTAGGTTTTGATGAAAATGGTCAAGCTGTTTTTACTTTTGTTAAAGAAGACGGGAAGCCTGTTTTAGACGCTAATGGTAACACAATGACTGTTAGACCTGGCAACGCTAAAAGCTTAGTTACTGAAGTAGATACTCAAATGAGGACTAAAATTAATGGCATTGGAATTAAAACTAGAGAACATCAAGGAAAGGGTAATAAAATGACTGATCACTATAGCGATAATAATGAAAGTGATATTAAAGCCGCTATTACAACCAACGAACAATTTAACGATGCTTTAGGTTTTACACCTAACGGTTTTTCTCAAAACTTTGAACAAGCGCTTCATGGTTTTAGTGACAAAGATAATTTAGAACTAAGTCTTTTGCCACAAACCATATTTGACTCATTACCTACTAAGTTTGTTCCAGACACTGATCAAAGTGGAGATGTGAGTGCTGGTGATTTTCAAAATGAAGCAAGTTATAAAAAACTTGTAGATGCATTAACAGACGTTAAAAATAAAAACTTTAACCTTGATAGATCTACTAGTGTTATGGCTAAATTTTTTAATAGCAAGTTTAAAGTAGATGGTGCTGCAGAGTTTACGCAGTGGGGTATTGATAATCCAGAAGAGTTGAAAAAATTAAACAATACTCAAGAAGTTGTTACACCTACGCAAACAGATATTTTCTTTAACGATTTAGCAAAAACTGAAGGTGGAAGAAAAGCAGCAAATAGAATTAAAACTTTCACTTCGTTTATAAATGATAAAAATTTAACAGAAGAAAGAATTAATATATCTACCGACGCTCAACAAAGAACAACTAGCTATTTAACTATTAAAAAGCCAACACAGAAAGGTGGTGACGGTGTGCTTACTATGAATTACTATAATAAAAACACTGGTGGTGTAGACAAGGTAGAGGTAACACTGCAAGAGGCAATGCAAAAAGTGTCTGGTGGTAGTGGTGCAAATATGGCGGTAATGTTTGGAAATAAAAACGCTAGCACGTTAGGCGGAATGTTTAGAGAACCTAAACAATTTAAAGGTTTTCCAGGTATACCACCCAACACGTATAACCAAAAAACTGATGTAGCTGCTAGCAATTTTATATCAGCGTACAAAGACTTTAAAGGTTTAAGTATTAAAAGGGAAAAAGGAAAATCTAACGTTATATTTACTTTCGGATGCGCTCAGCATAAGTACAACCCTTTTGGTGACGAACAATCAGAAATGGATAATTTAAAAGCGTTTTTTACGGTTAACAACATTACAAAACAATAATTAATGAGTGGATTACAAGAAAAAGTCTTCAACATGTATCAAGATGGTGCTTCAGAGGAAGAGGTTCAAGCTTTTCTTGCTAACGCTCGGTCTGAAACACCTGTAGAAAATGAGCCTATACAACACCCAAGCGTTGATGATTTTACAGCTGCAGGTGAAAGTTTTTTAGGGCTTAGAAAAGAAGAAAACTTAGTTCCTTTTTTAAATAACTCGTATTCAAAAACACCTTTTAGATTTGAACAAACTGGAGTTGGAGATTTTGTAGAGATTTTGCAAGGAGACCAAAAGTCTGGCGAGGGTACAACTTTTGATCTTGACGAAGGCTCTGTTTATGATAAAATTAAAATGCACTTAGACAGGAAAAATAGCCCTAAGTACGATTCTTATGTTAGCGAACAAATACTTAAGCATACTGATTTAAAGTTAGAAGATTTATTGTTAAACGAAAGAAATATAAATGAAGGTGATTTTTACAGCAAAATTGACGTAAAAAAAAGTGACCCTAAAGATATAACTACACCACTTAGAGCAACAAGAAAACCGCCTTTTTTTGGAGAATTAATTGTTGAAGGGCTTGGTTACGATAAATATGAGGTTAATGCAAGTGGTTTTATTGAACTTGATGATGGCAGGCTTATCAGCTACAAAGACGTATGGAATCAAAGAGCAGAACTTGCTAAAAGTTTAGAAAGTCAAGCTGTTAAAGTCGAAGAGGCTTTAAAACTAGAAGAGTTTGGCTCGCTAGAAGAAATTGATAAGCATATTGAAAGTAATATTGATTTTTACCTTGGCGAAGAAGATAGAAAAATTCTTGCTTTAAATGATTTTATCAAATCAACAGACGATGAAAGTAAAATTGCAGGTTACCAGGCTGAAATAGATAAAATAAAAAAAGCTAATGGCTATGAAGATCTTTACGATGAAAACGGTAACTTTATAAAGTATGAGTTAGATCCAGAGGCTTTAGCTAAACAAACCGAAAATAACGGAGACGCACAAGAGCTTGCAAATGGTTATGATTTAGAAAATTTAACAATAAAAAGAAGAGAAGCATATTATAGGCTTTTAGCTTTATCTAAAGTTGCTGCAAACGGTATTGACCAAGTAGAAAACGAGTTAGGAAACCTTGAGTCTATTGGTGATATGTTTGGTCAAGTGTTTGATCAAAATAATAACAGTACTAACAACGACAAAAGACAATTAAAAAAAGTTTTAGAAACAAACGATATTTTTAATCTTGGCCAACGTGGTTATGGTCATTTTCCATTTATAGACGATGGATCAACAAACAACGCTTTATCTACTTTAGCTGGTGGCTCTAACATAGCAACAGAGTACAACAAGGCTTTAATGAACTTTAAAATTCTTAGTAAGGCTGTAGATTTAAAAGTTAATCCAAAAAATGAAAAATTAGAAGGTTTTTGGAAAACCACTGTAAATAACCTTAGCCAAAGCTTGTTTGGGCAAACTGTAAAAGGGGAAAAATTTGACACAGAAGATTTTGTTCATGGTTGGGAAGGTATTTTAGAACAAAACGGCTACGTTATACCAGAAGAAATAGACGATGGGTGGAATAGTAGAGGTAGTAGAGGAAGAAAAATAGCAAACATGACTAGCAACGTAGTTACAGACATGACACCTCTTCTTATAGAAATTGCAGCTTTTAAAAGAGCAGGTGGTTTAAAAAGTTTACAAACTGCTGCTCAAGGTTTGATAAAACCTTTTGTGTCAAAAAACTCTAGTAAAGCATACAAGTTTTTTATGAATAAAATGGTTACGCCAGCTATAGTTACAACTGGTGAATGGGTTGCCGCAGAAACAGCTGGTCAAAAATTGATGGGGTCAGATTTTGGTGATGAGTGGAAAGCGCAAACTATAAATTGGGAGACAGGTGAAACCAGACTGGCAATGCCTTTGACTATGGGTATGTCCGGAGGTTTGTTTAGTACTTTTAGCAACAGTCTTATGAATAATATGCTTAGAAGTCCTTATGGTAAAACATATGCTAAGCTAGCCAACATGACACCAAGCTCTGTAGGTACTATGGCTAAGGCTTCTGGCCAAGGTGTTACAGCTACAGGTTTGTTAACAGTGTCTGAAGCGGCTCAACTTACTATAGACGGTCTTTATAAAGATGGTAAACTTCCAGAGGCAGAGGCTTATGCTGAATTAACAGACACAGATCATTTATTGTCAATGGCTATAGCAATGACTGTTTTAAGCGGTCAAAAGTTAATGCCTGAAATGAGAAAAAGTATACGAAAAGACGTTCTTGCTTTAAAAAATAACACTATAGAGTCTAAAAACGCTGCTAAGTTTTTTGATGTAAACAACAAAAACAACAAAGACGGTAGATACGAAGATGGTACCGGAAACTATGTTGATAATTTAATGCAAACAAAGATAAACGAAGTAAAAGCAAAAGAAAACTTAACCGAGGCTGAAAAAATTGAAAAAATTAAAGAAATAGTTGATTACGGTAAGGATCTGCATAGACATAACGAAACTATAGAGGCTAAAAAAGCCATGAAAGAAGCAAATGAATATGATACATATCTTCAAGATATGTATATTTCTGCTCAAGCTTTAAGAACTGGAGATTTTAAACCTGGTGATAGAGATAAGTTTGGTGAAATGACAAGAACTGAGTTAGAAATGTTTTTAAACGATACTGGTGTAAAGTCTGGTTCAGAAAAAGATATGTATTACAGAGCTACGTACGAGTCTTTGAGCTACGCAACAAATTTAGTAAATGCTGCTGGATTAACAAAAGGTAATGTTGCTAGAGAAACTTATTTAAAAAATTTTTTAGAAGTACAAACAAATATCCACCGTATAGATTATTTAAAAGAACAAGCAAAAGAAAATCCTTCTAAAAAGCTTGAAAATGATCGTAAAATAAAAAAGATTAAACAAAAAAACAAAGAATTAGAAGTAGAGGTTGATAAATCTATGGAAGGCTTTGAAAAAGAGTACAAAAAATTAATGAATGCAGAGCTTGCGGCGGCTAAAGTAATAGCTAATCAGCTTGGTTCAAGTTTTAAAATTGTAGGTAAAAAAGGTTATGATGCTGCGTTAAAAAAAGCTGGTAAAGAGGCTGAAGGACTAGGTAGTGAGGCTTTTATTTATAAAAACACTATATATGTAAATAGAAAAGCTGCTATTGCAAATAGAAATTTAGGTGTTGGGCTTCATGAATTAACACATAGAATATTAAAAGACTCTTTAAAAGAAAATTACAAAGATCCTGTTACAGGTGAAACAAGAAGAAGAGTTTCTGCAAACGGTAAAATTGTTATAGATAACATGCTTGACAAGTTAAGTACAAAAGAGCGAGCTATAATAGAACAGCGTATTGATGAAAAATACAAATATGCAGATAAAGAAAGAACTGTAGAAAAAGATCCTCTTGACTACTATGAAGAGTATATAACTCTTTTAGGTGATGCAATAAAAAATAAAGAAATAAAAAGAACACCTAGCTTAAAACGCTCTATAGGTAAAATAGTTTATCCTTTATTAAAGAAAAAAGCTAGTTTTGATATAGATCAAATGGACAAGAAAAAAGCAGCTGACGATCTTTTCAACATGATACAAGAAATTCAAAGTGATGGCTTAACTAGTAGAATAAAAGACTTTGCTACTAAAGGTACAGCTGAAACAGCTTTTGCAACTTCAAAATCAAAAGAAGGTTTTGCTGATAAAAGAATCACTGAAGAACTAGGCTTAACAGAAAGCACAGCTAAAATAGTTGCAGAAAACAAAAGACTTTACGATCTTGTTGTTAAAAGCGCAGCTGAAAAAGGTGTAAAAGTAAGTAAAGAAACAGTTAGCCAAGAAATTAAAGATGCTTTAGTAATTAACAATATGTCTAGAGTAACGGCTCTTTCAAAAAAAGCTGCCGCAGCCGGTGAAACAACTGGATTATCAGGTGATTTGAAAAAAGGTTTTAATGATTTCTTTAGTGAGTATTCTGTAAAATTAGTGGAACTAGCTAATACTTGGAACCCAGCCATAAATCCTAGCTTTGGTGCTTACATGAACAGTTTGTTACCATTAAAATATTCTGGTATACTAAAAGAATTAAAAGGTAGAAGCGTAGAGGCTACTTCAGCTTCTACAGAGGCAACTGCTAAAAAAGTTGCTAAAGTAGCTGGTGGTGTAGAAAGTTCTAAAGAGGTTTTGCAAAAACAAAAGTCTAAGCTTAAAAATTTTATATTAGATAGAACTAAAAAATCAGCAAAAGGTTTAGATCCAAAACAATTAACTAACAAAATTAGAAAAGCAGCGCAAAATGCTATAACAAGATCTGGTGATGTAAAAGCTACGGTAAAAAACAAACCAAGACTTTTTTTGGATAACGTAGAAAAATCTTTAGAAAATGATTTGTTCAAGTCTTTCAAAGACGCTTTTGGAACTAGAAAAATTTATAAAGACTTTTTAGATAATAGTTTTGAAGTAATTAAAGATGTTGCTAGCACACCTCGTGGATTACAAAACATTATAAGCGCTGAAATGAGCTTTGCCTACAAGCCTATTATAAATCCAAAAACAGGTAAACAAGCTAGAATGACTACTGAAGAGGCGAACAATGCTGGCCTTCCTATGGACAAAACGGGTCAAGGCCCACCAAAATGGGAGGTTGACAGAAAAAACTTTACAGAAGATAATTACAAAGACTGGGCAAATGCTAAAGGCATTAATCCTAAAACAAACAAACCTTGGAGTACATCTACTATAGGTACTCGTAAAGATGGTCTTGCTAGAGTTTTAGCTATTGAAACTGGTAAAGACGCTATACCGTCAACATTAAAAAATCCAAACCAACAGATGTATGATTTTAGCGGTAATAAAATAGAAGGTCAAACCGTAGATATTTTAGCTGGATTAAACTCACAACAAAAAAACAAAATAGCCGCAGAGGCTTTGGTGGCAGAGGTTAATAATATTATTGACAGAAGTCCTGGCATGCAGTTTAGTATATCAAAAAGCAAGCTAAAAGCTTTTGAAAAGTTACAAGAAAACTTAAGCATACCACAAAGAATTGAAAACTTGTCTAGACCTGAAAACGCTGAGGTGTTAAAGCACTATAATCAGTCTGGTGATATAATAGAAAAGCTTAGAGAAATAGAGATTGAAGAGTTTGTCAACAAAACACTTAAAGAGCTTAGAACAGAAGAAGCTGAAAAAATACTATCACCTCAAGACCTACAAAGCAGAGTTGATCTTGTTGATATAGCTGTTACAAATAGCAGTATGGTTAAAGTTGTAGAGTTGTTTAATAAAAACAACGCTAGTGTTAAAATAGAAAGCGATGGGCTGGGGTTTGCAAAAGAAATAGACGTTAAAACAGGTAGACCTGAAAAGTTTATTGCGTTTAAAAAAGAAATAGGTGGAATATTAAATTTATTACCAGCTGAGGTTATTAACAATAAAACTCTTTTAAATTTAATTATAAAAACTATTGGACAAGGTAGTTTAGCTGTTGGTAAAAGAGTTAATAAAAAAGGTTTGATAAAAGATCAAGTTTGGTTAAAACCTTCTGGTAATGATGCTTTTTTCCAAGCAGAGTTTCCTGGTAAAGTTATTAAAGGCAAAAAAGGTATTACAATACCTAAAATAAAAGACAAGAATGGTAAGCAAAGATCAATATTAGAAGCTGTTAATGTTTTAAACATAGGTAAGTTTAAATCTGACACTAAAGGTCCTAAAGGTGGTTTGAAAGAATTTCACGCTAAAAATAGTAAAAAGTCTAATTATCAACAACTTTTAACTAAATGGGGTAGAGAAACAGTTGCAAAAAAAGGTTTTACTATTGAGCAGACTATAGAAGCAAACAGGTTTGTTAGAGAACTTGTTGTAAAATCAGCTGTGCAACACTTTTTCAACTCTAAATCTTCTAAGGAGTTTAAGCAAAGAGCAGATGCTCTTCACAAACTTTTACAGATTCAAGTTAACATCGGTGAAGGAGCAATGAAAGGCACTAACACAGTTAGATACTTAACTATGGAGGCACCAACTAATGCTTTAGAAATAAAAAGACAAGACAAAAGTGGTTACCACGCAGAGCATGCGTTTTTTAACTTGGCTCACAATGCTACGGTTTCTAGGCTGCTTACTAAACATAGAGCTTCTAAAGATATAAATGGTTTTATGGAGGACTATAGAAAAGTATCTAAAAACCTTGAGCAATATATAATAACAGAAAAACACAGGCAATCAAACGAGGGTAGACAACCAAGCGGGGAAATACTAAGTAACACAGGATTTTTTGAAGGTGGTAATGTCGATCCTATGTTAAATGTTATAAGTAAAGATCCTAGAAAAGCTTTTACAACATTAGATTTAGTTACAGGTAAAACAGTTGCAGAATCAATAAGCGCTACTTTAAAGCTTGGTGGTAAAGAGGCGCAAAGAATAATGGAAGCTTTAGGAGAGTCTGCTTACGATATTAAAAATAGTAAAGACTTTTTAAAGAAAGACAAAGCTGCAGAAAATAAATTAGTAGAAAGTATTTCGTTTTCAAAGTCAAAGGCTAAAGACTTAAGTTTTAAAGAAAAACTTGATCTTGCTAAAAAAATAGATAAAGCGGCTGCGTTAGGTAGAAAAAGAAACAAAAAGTCAAGAGGTATGTCTACTTTTGATTTTGACGAAACAGTGGGTATTAGCGAAAACTTTGTGTTTGCTAGAAAAGGAAAACAAACTAAAAAAATATCTTCAGGTGAATGGCCTTTTGTTGGTGACATGCTTTTGAAAAGCGGTTGGAAAATGGACTTTACAGATTTTAATAGAGTTACTAAAGGAAAGCCAGGACCTTTGATGCAAAAGCTAAAAAATCAAATAAAAAAGTTTGGTTCTGAAAATGTGTTTATACTAACAGCTAGAGCTCCAGAAAGCCAAAAAGCAATACACGATTATTTAAAAAGTGAAGGCGTTAATATACCTTTAAAAAACATAACTGGATTAGGTAATAGCACTGGTGAGGCAAAAGCGTTGTGGATGTTAGAAAAATTTAGCGAAGGCTATAATGATATGTATTTTGTTGATGATGCAATGCCAAATGTTAAAGCTGTTAAAGATGTGTTGAGTCAATTAGATATTAAATCTAAAGTTCAACAAGCTATTATGTTTTCAAAAAGCTCTGAGGTTAATAAAATACTAGAGCACTCTTTAGGTATTGAAGCTGAAAAAGTATTTTCAAAAGCAGAAGCAAAGTTTAGAGGTAAAGGTAAAAAAAGAAGAAAGTTTTTCATGACAGACTCAGCTGCAGATTTAGAGCTTTTATTAGAGCCTTTATATGGTAAAGGTAAAAAAGGAATCGAAAATAAAGAGTGGTTTAAGAAAAACTATTTAAAACCATGGGAAAGAGGTATTAACGAGCTAAACAACGCTAGGCAAACAATAATTAATGACTACATGTCTTTACGTAAAAAAAATAAAGATGTAGTAAAACTTTTAGACAAACCTGTAGAAGGAACAAGCTTTACAAACGACGCAGCTATGAGAGTTTACATTTGGAATAAAGCAGGTTTTAAAATACCTGGTTTAGCTGAGGCTTCTCAAAAAAAGCTAATTAAATACGTTTTAGAAAATGCTAACTTAAAAAGTTATGCAGACATGGTTTCTAGACTAAGTAAAATAGAAACAGGTTTAAAAGAACCAAAAGAAGACTGGTACGCCCAAACAATAGCCAGTGAAGTTGGTGATATAGGTAGAACGGTTAATAGAGAAGCTTATCTAGGAGAGTGGATACAAAACTCTAAAGAAATATTTTCTAAAGAAAACTTAAACAAAATGGAAGCCGAGTTAGGCCCAAAATGGAGAGAGTCAATGGACAACATGCTTTTTAGAATGGAAACTGGAAAGTCTAGATCTGAAAATTTAGGAAGACTTGGTAACACAATAATGAATTATTTAAACGGATCTGTTGGTACAATAATGAATTTAAATACAAGATCGGCAACTCTTCAGCTTATATCTACAGTAAACTTTATAAACCACGCAGAAAATAATCCGCTAGCAGCTTCAAAAGCATTTTTAAACCAACCGCAATATTGGAAAGATTTCAAGTACATACTAAACTCTAACATGCTTAAGCAAAGAAGACAAGGTCTACAAATAAACGTTACTGAGGCAGAACTAGCTTCAGCTGCAGATGTCAAGGGTAAAGGTGTTAAAGGTATGTCATCAAGAGTTATAGCTAAAATTTTAAAAGCAGGTTATATACCTACAAAAATTGCTGATAGTTTTGCTATCGCAAGTGGTGGCGCTACGTACTATCGTAATAGGATTAATATGTATAAAAAGCAAGGTTTTAGTGTAAAAGAAGCAGAGTCAAAAGCTTGGATAGATTTTCAGGGTATTGCGGAAAGAACACAGCAATCTTCAAGACCTGATCTTTTATCAAAACAACAAGTTAGTTTTGAAGGTAGGTTGCTATTACCATTTGCTAACACTCCAATGCAGATGAATAGAATAATGATAAAAGCATTTTTAGATCTTAAAAAAGGTAGGTACAAAGGTTTTTACGGTGAAGACTCTTTTACAAGCAAAGCAAGTAAAATTGCTTACTACGGCTTTGTTCAATCAGCTATATTTGCTGGTTTACAGTCTGCTTTGTTTGCTTTAGCTGCTAATGGTGATGACGACGATTTGGTGGCTAAAAAAGAGCTTGCAGCTTTAAATACCACTGCTGATTCGTTTTTAAGAGGTATGGGTATATCAGGTGTTGTAGTTTCTGGTTTTAAAAACGCCGTGTTAGCTTTTATGAAAGAAGATAAAAAAGGTTTTACTGCTGATTTTAGTGAGGTTGGTGAAGCACTGCTTAACATGTCACCTACGATAGGCTCGAAGTTTAGTAAACTTGACGCCGCTGGTAATACTTACAAGTATAATAAAGACGAAATTAATAAAAAAGGTTTTGTTTTAGATAATCATCACGGTATAGATGCCGTGCTTCAAACAGTGGAGGCTATAACAAATGCACCTGTTTACAGACCTAGTCGTAAAATAGACAATATAAAATCTTTTTTAGACGAAAGAAATGAAGACTGGCAAAGAGTATTAAATATTCTAGGTTGGAGTGACTGGGATGTTGGTGGTCAAGAGTATAAGCAGGCTAAGCAAAAAAGAGAAAATAAAAAGAAAAAGAAAGCAAATATAAATTTTACAGGTATATGATAAAAAAATTAACAATAATAATGTGTATAGCATTGGTTGCTTGCGCTGCACCAAAAGACTGTTGTTCACAAAACTTTAAAAAGTATTTTAAATTTGCTACATTTTATGCCGCAGCAAATGGTGGTACTTCTATATCTGACGTAGATGTATTTTCTGTAACTAACGGTTTAGAAACGTCAACAGTGCAAACGCCTTACGATTACAACTTAGCTCTTGGTATACGTAAGATCGCTAGGTTTGGTTATGAAAACAGAGCACAAACTTTTTACGATGGTACCGAAGATTCTTGGTCAGACGGCGCTAATGTTGGTAAAGCTCGTGGGTTAGAATTTTTATTTGAATTAGATTACAAAAGACAACAAGGTAATGAATATTTGGACCAGCATCACTTTATAAGATTTGTAGATAACAAGTATATATTAAAAGGCGAATACCTAGAAGATGGTTTTGCTGATATAAAATACTTTGAAACATCGGAAAGATATAGATATAAAGTTAATGACAAATTGTC
>Ga0181417_1000331_pt1 | contig 15838 bp, 15 predicted proteins | sample 40SPOviralmetaG_FD_130142 | JGI IMG/M metagenome (GOLD analysis project Ga0181417, IMG submission 130142) | Marine viral communities from the oligotrophic San Pedro Time Series (SPOT) site, San Pedro Channel, CA, USA - 40 SPOT_SRF_2013-02-13 | ecosystem: Environmental > Aquatic > Marine > Strait...
CGAATAATAACAACTGTTTCCCCACTAGCAGGAGCAGAACCAAAAGTAACGTTACCACCCCCATCTACACCTATATTAGAAATAGTATAATGCGTAGTAATTGTCTTAACTGTTTCCGTACCTGTAGAGCTTCTAATAATTACAGTCAGATCTGCTGCTGCAAATATTTTAAAAGCATAAGCAAATGCGGTAGTGCTACCATCTCCGCTATAGCTGTTTTTAATGGTTGAACTTGATACTGTCATGTGTTACTCCGTTAATTTATTCTTCTTATTCTTTTCAAATTTTGTATTACTAACTTTAAATCTTGAGCTTCTTTATTAGATGTGTTTGCCAACATAGTATCTAACCCTGCTTCGTAAAATTCATTTTCTATTCTTTTAATTAATCTTGCCTTTTCTTGATCAGTAGTTTTTAATCTGTTAGTTCCTATTTTATAACTTGGTAAAGTTATTAAAGTTTCCAAAGCTTCATTAAATGTAAAATATTCATTTTTGACAAAACCTAAACTTTTAAATAACTTTGGTTGTAATTTAATTTTATTTTTACTGATGTTTGTCCATTCTGCTGAAAACTTTTTACTTATAGGTACTCTTTCTGCTGTAACAGTTTTTTTAGTTTGCACTAAAGGCATACCTAAATTTACTACTTCTTTTTGTAAAGGAGTCATTGCTTCACCCCTACTAATTTCAAAAGGTATAATTGCGTTCCAAAATGCTAATACTGGATTGACACTAAATGGAACTCCTCTAGTTTTCTTTTTACCAAATACATCATATATAGGAGCGAAATCTTCTCGTTCTTCAACTTCTTTTCCAGAAATATTAATAGCATTATTATAACTTAAATCTGTTCCTCTTTTTACTAAATCTAAAAAGATATTATTATTTTTTGGCGTTCCTATTAATTTATTATTTTTAATCGCTTCAGGATCTTTTGATGTATATAATTCAATTTGTTCACTATATTTAGCACTTGTAGGATCTATAATTTTATTTACTGTTCTTAACGCTCCAACGTAAGGAATTAAATTACCTAAAGGGCTATCTGTTAAATATGTTATATCTTCATACTCTAATGATTTTAAAACAGATTGAACTCCTTGCAACATAGGTAATTCCATAAAGTAATCTGCTACAGCCATAACAGCTCTTGATACTTTTTTTTGTTGTGCTTGAGGATCTGTTGTTCTTCTACCACTTTCTACATACTCAGCAGCTATACCTAGTACAGCTCCTAATGGTTCTATTCCAGCATAACTAACATAAGTTAATGGGCCATTGGGTAAACCATTTTCATCATACAAATCTTTGTATACACCATTTTCATCTTTAGGAAAATTCTCACCTCTATAAACTAAACTATATGGTTGCCAACCCGGAGGTAAACTTCTTCTTGCTTTAGCATCATCAGGATAACCACCCGTTGCTCTTCCTGATAAAGTATATTCCGAAAAAAGATACATAACTGTAGAGCCATAAGCAATACTAGACAGAGCTTTACTTCTTTCTCTAGGCCCTCCACTTAAAATTGCTTTTCTTACTTTTGGACTAAAACCAGCAGTAACTACATTATTTTCCATAACACGAAAAATAGCATTAGTTGGAACTCTAGCAAAAGGAACTAATAATCTTCCAGCTAAAGATTGTTGCAACCATGTCGTAGCTTTTCCAATGCTACCTACATCAGATGTAAGTGTAAAAAAGTTTGCTGCTTCTTCTGTTTCAACTCTCCTTGATTTTGGATCTAATAAAACTAAGTAGGCATCTGCTTGTGCATCTTCTTCTGACTTACCTATATGTTTAGCATTTTTATATGCTGTAAATGCTTCTGCATACAATTCTCCACCTTCTGCCATACCTTTAGAAAACTCATCGGTTGCTAACAAGGTTCTTCCCGGAAGTCTTATAAATTTACCAGTAGCATTTATCATCTCTGCGATTGGGTTATCTTTGTTAGAAGATATGTTTTTATGTGCATCTCCATCTATTCTTGTAGGGCCAATTCCTCTTTCTGTAGCCCACCCTTTTTTACCAAGTAAAATAGCATTTTTAAAACTTTGAGATAATCCAAACAATCTTGAATTTATTTCTCCTAAAGAAGCACCATACTCTGTGCTATCTCTTCCAACAGCACTTCTTACACTTCTTTCTAATCCACTTATGCCAGCAGCTAATACATCTCTAGGTAACTGATAAACAAAAAATGCAGGAACTCCAAGAAGGTTTTTTAATAAAGTTTTTGGCCCACTTAATAATCCATTAATATATATTTCGGTAAAATATTTTTTTCCCGCATTAGCTACATTAGCTATTCTACTTACAGCACCATTACCACCTTTATCGTGGGCATCAATTATTTTTTCTGCAAGTTTTAATGTATATTTATTTCCTCCTGAAGCTTCAATAGCATTTTTAATAGCTTCATCCATAAACCCTTTATCTTTTTCTCTACCTACTGGTATCTTCATAGCATTTAAAGCTCTTGCTGCTTCCGCTACTTCAGATATTTGTCTTTCCTGTAAACCAGAATGAATAGCTAAAGCTCTATTTAATTTTAATATTAATTGTCTACCTTCTTTGTCTACACTTAAATCTATACTTGGATTATTTTCTTTAAAAGCATTTACCTCATTTGCAGCATCAACTAATCTTGTTGCACTTTTAACTGTTAATTCTCTAAGTGCTAATATTTCATGGCTTTCTAATCTACCTTTTCTTTTTCTTAATAATTTTTTTGTGATACCTAATTCATCTGCAAGCTCTTCTTCTGCTTTAGCTATCTCTTCATCAAAAGTAACTGTACCTCTTCTTCCTTGATCTATTTCTTTTTTCTTAATTTCAGATACTTTATTATATACTTTTAAAATATCTTCTCCTGCTATAATACGATCAAAATTTATATCTATTCCACCATCATTTATTTTTACAATATCTAATGTTTCTGCTAGATCTATTGCTTGTGTTTCTGTTTCTTTACTTACTTCTATTGGCTTTGATGGATCGTCAATAGTTTTAGCAGCCTTAACAGCTTCTTCTCTTAATTTTTCTACATCTGTTTGATTTAATTTTAATACTTCTTGTGCATCATCTAAATTAACAAAATCAGCTTGCTCAAATAAATCATATCTTTCTTGGCTTAACAAACCTTTATCTACTAATTTTTTTGCAAAAAACTTTTGTGTATCTTGATAAGATTTTTTACTATCTACTAATTCTTCTTGTCTCATGGTAGGAACAGAACCAGCTACACTATCATCTGCTCCCTCTGGTGTTACTCTTACATCAGTATTTACTGTATCAGCATAATCTTTAATAAACTTTTTTACAGGTATGATATTAGACAGTATTTTCCCTAATCCAGCTACTTGTATTCTATCTTGTGTAGGATCTTGTGCAAAGTTTTTTACACCACCAGTCATAGATGCTTCTGTTGCTTGATCCTGTACTGTATCAAACATATCTCTTTGTTTTTGTATTGCCATTAATCTAACTCTTCCCAAGGTGCATCTTTAGCAGCTTTATATATTCCTTTTACTAAAGGTATAATTCCAAAATCTACAGCAGCACCTATAACTAAACCTCCTAAAGTACCACGCAATCTTTCTACAAGTTCTGCATTTTTATCATCGTATTCTAATAAACTTATAGTTGCTTTTACTATTTCATTTCTTTTTTCTGGTTGTATTTCTTTAAAAGCATTAGCTAATTCATTTTGTAAACCTTTTTCTGGATTTATAGTTATAGCATCTGCTATAGCACCCCATGTAGCACCTCTAACAATTCCAGATGGAGCAACCAATCCGGGTAAAGCTTTTCCTAAACCTATTCTTAAATTACCTTTTAATATATTACCTGTTACCTCTAATCCTCTTTTCATATTTTTAGTAGCACCTACTGCTTTAGCGGCAGGTATAGCTCCTGAAGCAAACTCTGATATACCTTCTATAATGCTAGAATATGTTTTGTTTGTATATTCTCTTTCTATATTTTTTGAGCTAACAACAGGTACATATTTATCAGCCCAATCACTTAATTTTTGAAAGCCTTGTTGTATGTCTTTTGTGTTTGGTATTGGCCCTTTAAAATCTTTATCACCTGTCATAGATTTACCAATAAAATTTGCAAAGTCTGCTGGTGAACCTAATATAGAAAACAAACTTTGGTTCATTTGCTTTATACCTTTTTCACCTCCAGTAGCTATTGCTTGGCCAGTATCTTTAAAAACATCTACTGTTTTATCTAAAGAGGTTCTATCTTCAGTTTGTTTTTTTTGAAACTTGTCATCAAGTTTAAAAGCAGTATTACCTATAATACCTGCTTCGTATGTTTGATTAAAACGATCCGTAAAAGTTTCTACTTTTTCAAAATTTTCTGGTATTCTTTCTCTTGAACCAAAAGTTTCTGCAACTTCAAAACCTTCAAATAATTCATCTTTAAAACTCTTCATATTAGTTCTCTAAAAATGCTTCAAATTGTTTTTGATATAAACTAATTGAATTTATATCGCCTTGGTAAACTGTATCACCGGGTATAGAAATATTTTTAATAGATTCAATGTAGCTGGTTATATTTTGTATTGATTTGTTATTCATATCCAAAACAATTCCTCTCGATACTAAATAATCTTTATCCATAGTTGATCCAACAGTTAACCCTATATCTATAAAGTTTTTTATTTCTTCATAATAAGTATTTAAAATTTCAGTATTAAATTCATCTTTAATTTCTTTTATTATTATTCGTTCTTCATTAAATCTTTCTCTACTTCTTAATGGAAGCTCATTATCTTCTATTCTTTTTAATTCTATTTCTCTTAACCTATCTACAGCATCATTATATAAATTACCGGATAATGCTTCTACTCTTTCATTACCAGAATTTTTAAATTGTTCATAATTAAATGCTCTTGAAAATGCTTTATGACTTTCATTAGTTCCTTTATCAGATCTCGATATAATGCCACCTAAAAATTTTTCAAAAGAACTTTTATCTAAACTAGGAGCATTTTGTATTACATCTGATATTGTAAGAGTATTATCTCTAGCTTTTTTAGTAAGTTCACCTTTAATTGTTATATCAAATTTTCCATCTTTTCTAAATTGACCATCTTCTTCTGAACCATCTTGTAACCATTTTTTTAATCCTTCTAAATCGTTTAAAGAAAAACCTGTATCTTCTTTTCCTGCATAGGTAAGTAATTCTTTTAATGCTTCTTCTTCCTCTCCACCTTTAATAATAACCTTGTTTATTAATTCGCCTATCTGTATTTTATCTTCTTTTATTTCTTGTTTTTTTTTTGATTCCTCTAAATCTTTAATTTTTGTTGCTTCTGCTTTTAAATCATCTTCAAGTGTAATTAATAGATCAGGATTAGTTTTTTCTATTTCTGATATAATTTCATTTAATATTGTGTCTGACTTTCCATCTTTATCTAATATTTCTGAATTGTTTATAATATTTCTTATAGCATCATCAGGATCATCTAAACCTTCCATCATTTCTCTAATAATGTTTTTTGCTATATCTAATTTTAAAGAGTCAAAATTTTCAGTATATTCACTAGGAGTCAAATATTGTTTTGTGCCTTCTAAATTATCCACCATATCTCGCAAATTACTAATTCTATCATCGTCTGATAAGTTTCTATTCATAACTCCTGACATAAGTTGTTGATTACCAGTCTTTACTGTATCAACAATAAACTTTTGTTTACGCTCTACATTGTTTAATTGAAATTGTGTATTTTCTTTTCTTGTTAAATTATTAAGTTTGTATACAAATCTAATGTAATTATTTTTATCAGAAAATTTGTTTTTATATTTAGAAGCTAAAGACTCTGTATTTTTTATTAAATCTGTTTCTGCTGTAAGAGGATTTTTATCATTTGCTGCTCCAACCAATAAATTACTATGTTCAGCTTTTGCTTCATCTAAATATAAATTTAATTCAGTATCATCTTTTATTTTTTTTTGTGCTTGGTCATACTGATACTTCTGTCCAGCTATACTCATGATCTGCTTACCAACGCCTGCTATTGCAAGTGCAGGTGCAGCCATAGCATTAGCATTTAAACTTGCTGTAAGATCACGACTACCAGTTTCCATAGTCATATCTACTTGTCTTTTATATACAGGTACTTTCATATTAACCCATCATTGCAGTTTGTGCAGCACCACTAAGTAATGTTCCTGCTGCTTGATAACGAGAAGCTTTTTGTCTTGCTCTACCTTCCATACGCATTAACTCACCTCGTAGTCTTGCATTAGTAGCAGCTTCTCTTTTATCTAACGCAGCTACGTTTGTATTATATTCTTGATTATTTAAATCTTGTTTAAATTTTATATAATTAGTCAAAGCTCTTTTAAGTGGCGTACCTGTAGTTGCTAACCAACCAGATCCTCTGTAAGCCATTTGTGTTCGATCATTTAGTTTTTTAAAATCTTCTTCTTGCTCTTGAGCTTTAAAAGCAAAGATACGCTGTATCTGTTCTGCTTTTCTTTCTTGTGCTTTTGCATTTCTATCTTGTAGTGAAGCATTATAATCTGCTGTAACCTTTGCAGCTTTTCCTGCTGCTAATTGTCCTTGTACTGTTATGGCTGTTCCAGCAACCATCAAGCCTTGAGCTATACTCATTTTTTAATCCTTCCCATTACAATATAGTCTGATCCTTCCGGGCCAAACTTTTTCATTAAACCTTCTTTTTTAAAACCTAAAAATTCTGCAAAACGTATTGCTTGTATCCAATCAGCTTTTACATTTGCGTGCATCCTTGCATAGGGTGCTTTGCTCATAATATCTTTTGTAGTTTTTACAACAGACTTAATTCTTGTTTGTATTCTATCGCTTCCTATAAACCAACATTCTGCAACACCATCCCACATAGGAATAAAACCTGCTGCTGCGATAATGTGTCCGTTTACTATTCCTGTCCACGCATCGTGTTGTGCTGCTCGTTCCATGTGGTGTTCCCAATCATGGTCAGGTCTTTGTGTTCCAAAAGATAATTTATTTTCTACGACTAATTCTTTTGCGTGTTCTGGTATAAACTTTATTATTCGCATTAGTCAAAATCTTGTACTACCACTCTTGGATAGATCCCTACAATCGTCATTGGTAAAGGTTGTGTTTGTTGTACAACAATAGCTCCTTCTGTCTCCCAGTTACTTGCAGCTTCTATTGACTTATCTCCAGTAAATAATGGTACTGCTGTGTCTGTTGAATCGGAACTGTCTCTGAAGGGGATGGTATCAGTATTAGTTAAACTTGTGCCAACAGATGCTCCTACTGTTCTAAAAAAACGAATGACTACACTATGAATTTTTTTAATTTTGCCTTGAGCTGTTCCACTTACACTCCCACTTTCTAACCGAACAGTCTTTAATGTAGAGGTATATCCTAACCCTACTTGAGCTTTTGTTGTTGCTCTGTCTGTTGCTATAGCTCCACTCGATACTGCTTTGTCTGGATGTGCAGCTCCTTCTTCTAATATAGAAACAGTTTGTCCTTCTAAATGATCTAGGCCTGATAAACTAGATGTACTTGATCCTGAGTATGTTAAACTGCTATCTACAAAAATAGCATCTTGTATATCTGTGCCAAAATCTATTGCAGATAATATTTCTACATATCTTCTGGTTGCACCATTGATGGTTCTTTTTACAACCATGTATAAATTATCTTGGTTTAGTTCTCCAGGTATGACAGCTATGTTTTCTACTATACCATGATTGGTAGTTACACCACCTGTTGTAAAAGAACCTCCTAGTTTATGTTGATGCCATGCCACGACTTGTTCTTCTCTACGATAAGTCAAACCAATTAATCTTCCATCAGTTGTTGTACCCCAGACAATAGAAAAAGGTTCTTGCTGATAAGCTAATTCTACAATACCTGTTTCACTTACATGATCTGCAAGGATCGTTAAGTCTATAGCTTGGTACGCATCGGTGTCATACACATATCCTAACTCTCGTACTTTTCTTTTAGCTCGTTGTACAAACAATGTATATGAACCTGCTTGTACAGGTTGTATGTCTGCACTCCCATAAGTAGCTTGCTGTTTAATCTGTACATTCGTAGGTGTAATTGGCTCGTCTGTTCCTGATGCTCGTACAACAAATTCACCACCTGTTGTTCCTACAACCATTGCTCTTGCCGATGCAAGATATAAAATTCTATTAACCTGATTACTACCAATCGTATACGTCATAGCAGAACTATCGCTATCGCTTTCAGTCATGTTTTCAAAATCACCGGCAACACTAAAAAATATAGTTTGCGGTTGTAATGTTGTACCTGCAAACACTAAACGCTGTTCATAGAAAGCACAGGCTCTTGGAAATCCTGTTGTCTCTGAAAACGCTCCTAGTGAAAACTCATCAGTAGCATTTAACTTTCCAACAAGTGTAATCGTATTACTTGCACTCTCTGCTACTACATCATCAACTGGCACTAAGGTTATTTCATCACTTGTTACTTTTACAATTTCATAGTCTCTATTGTTTGCACCATTGGATGCACCGCTTGCAGTAATCGTCATACCTTCGGTAAAACCTTCTATAACAAATTGCTTATTACTATCTCGTATAAAATCATTGTGAGATGATCCTGTACCACTTGGATCGCCTTCTACAAAACTAATCGTATTACTTGCATAGCTTGGTAATATTTCTGCTACGCCTAACTCGTCTGTTTGTACTGTTCCTACAACAACAGTTGCACTTGTAAATGTATCAATCTTTACATAGCCATTATATATTTTTACAAACCTTCCTACATCGGTACTAACAAATGTACTACTAGATGCAGTTAGAGTACAGCTACTACCAGATCGTGCATTAGGAGTAAGTGTTGTAGTAGTAGCGTTCTCATCTAAGTATGGCCCATTAATAAATGTAACATCGGTTAATGTCCAATCTGTATTACTAGTTCTTGATATTTTTCTAACAGGATGTGAGCTATGTGTTATGTACATCACATCAGCAGATTGCGTAAATTTTAATTCTGGTATCTGAGCTGTAGTATAGGTAGTTGTTACTTCTACAATTTTACTAGCAGTACCCGCAGATCCATACGTTGTAAATGCAGAACTGTTTATGTTTGTTCCATCAACATCCGTTAGCTCAAATGTATTTGTTCCTTTGTTTGCTACAATTCCTGTTGTACCATTAAGCTCTGTCATTCCTACAACACCACTTATAATCACATGATCGCCATTACTAAAACCATGTGAGGTTGCTGTTATCACAACAGGGTTTGCTTTGGTTGCACCTGATATAGTTTTACCGCTTTCGGTAACGATACCTCCATCTTGGTACACTCTAAAATAGTTATTACCAAACTCTAATACATACGTATTGGCAGTTGTGGTATTAAATTCAAAAGGTATAAGTCGTGCTGCATTGGCACTTACTTTTACCTCATGGATAAATTTTGTTCCCGGTCTCCTAGCTGCACCACCGGCAGGATAGACTATAAAGTTCTCTAATGTTTTTGCACCATTAAAGTATCTGGTTAAATCAGTTCTACCATCAAGCCTGTCGCTTAACTCTCCTGCTGTCCAGTTAGTATATCTAGGACTGGTATAAGTCATTTAGTATCTCGAATTTATAAATGTATCTGCTTGTAGTACACCAAGGTCTGCTCCCTCGACTCCCGGCATTCCTTCTGTGGCATCAACAAATCTTGCTTCTTTTAATTTAGATTCATACAAGGCAACCATGTTAGCCACTAGTGCATTACTATTGGTTATGCCATAACATATATCTGCTGCTAGTCGTGCTGCAATAGATTCTACAAGTAACGTATCGTATTCATTAGGATCGGTTACTCTTGCAATAAATTTTATCTTCATGGTTTGCTCATCGCTTACAATCGTTCTACCTTCTACTTTATAATCCAAGTCTAGTTTTTCTAAACGCAATACTCGCAAACAATATGGATCGGTAGGGAGATTATAAGCATAGGTATATCCCCATGTTGGAGCAGTAGAGTTTTGAGCTAATGATGCTCTTCTTACTAAACAGTTCCAAGGATGTGATCTAAATACAGCATCTCTGACAAACACATATCGTTGGTTTACAATCCTTGCTGCAACACTATCCTCTGTTAAAGAGTTAATGGTACTTGCCCCAATATTGTTTAACGCTGAATTTGCTATATCAACTGCTGAAGTCATAATAATTCCTTTAAAGTAAAGAGGGAGTGCAAAACGCTACCCCCTCTTATTTGTTTTAGTTACTCCACAACGTAAGTAATTACAAACGATAGGTCGCCTGCTGTATCACCAGCAGCATCAAATTTAAGACCAACATAAAAGTAACCGCCGGGATCAGAAGATTCTCCTGCATCCTGCCAGACCTTTTGGCCCATAAGATTGATGTTCCTTGCTTCAAAAGCAACCTCTGTACCTGTAGTAACCGCACCTCTAAGATCGGTTATTGCACTTGCATAACAATCATCATTTTTTGCTGTGATTGTACTACTATCTGCAACATATAAACCTACATCGGTAGTATTGGTTGATCCTGAATCAAGATCATCGTTATAAAGTTTAATACTTACAACGGAAGCATTGGTTGGAATAGGAGCAAGCATAACTGTATCAGTTGCACTTAAATCTCCTGCTGCCAACGCTATTGTACCTTGTGCGATACGCATTGTACCACCCAACTGATAAGAAGGGCTTTTTACAATAGGCTTCGCTTCAAAATTTGTAACTAAAGTTTGATTAACATTTGCCATAATTTACCTCCTATTCAGTACAGGCTATTTCTACTACTTTTTCTTCTTCCATACGAGTTGCCCCGATGTCCATACAGTAATAGATTTGAGTTGAGTAAGACTTGTCAGCACGTTCATCTATGCGACCAGTAACATCTTTACCAATAGCAAGCTTGATACCATCTTCAGCAAAGGCTAGAACCTGTCTATTGCCATCGCTGTCAGTTCCAAGTCTATTACTTGTAATAAACTTAAAACCCATGTAGGTGTCAATCTCACCTTGAACTAAAGCACGAACTGTATTGAAATCTGAAGAAGTTACTTCATTGATACCCAATAGATCTTCAATCTGTTCAGGTGATACAACCATGTATCTCTGAATAGAAGGATCAACACTATTTTGATCAAATATCTTCTTAGCAGATATTAGTTTTGCTTTAGTTAGACCACCACTTGCATGAACAATCTTCTGTCCAGATGGTAGTGCTGTGGATGTTGTTCCAGCTTTACCTGTGCTAGCAGTACCGGTTGCGGCTGCTATAATAATATCATCAATTGATCTCCCTAAAGCCATCGCTGCTGCTCTAGCATAGGAAGATGTTGGATCTACAAGTAGTCTGACTTTATCTGGATCGTCAATTAAATCAGCATACTCATAAGTTGCCATTGTTACCATTCTTCTAGCGTGTGGTGTTTCCATTACAATACTTTCAAGAAAGTCGCTAACTTTCTCCGCTTTCGCTGCTTACAGTTGCCTGCAAGATAAGACTATATCATCATCCTATTAGGATGTTCGGCTTTTCGAAATCGCTTGATCTCTACTCCATTTCTGGATAGTCGTTGCAACTTCCCTATAAGGGCTTGGCTCAGGATTGTCTACTAGAGAGTTTCCCTGAATTAACCGAATTTTTCAAAAGTAATTACTTACTTAGGCCGCTAATATTAACGGAGTATCACCATGTCTTGAGGTTCTGACTTGTGCAGTCGCTGAACCTACTTGATCGAAAAAAGCTTTCTCACCAGTAACGCTTTCCACATCAACTGCTTCTCTTAATAGAGAACCCATTTGTTGACTTAACATGGTAATGTTGCTGCTAAACTGGTTTACAAAAGCTGTTGTAATTTGCGTACTCATAACGCTCTCCTTTGTAATAGTTAATAATATTAAGAAAACAAATTGCTACCCTGCTTTCGCAGGACACTTCTATATTTAAGGTTAATCACCTTTAGCTGTCGGTGCTACCGGTAAGGGCTTTCGCTTATCTTACTTTACGATCTTCTGTAAATTCTATTCCTCTTCAGGGTGCATATACTCCATTAACTCTTGCACTTGTTGTACAGTTCGTAAATGATCAGGATGTTTTTTATCCCAGTATGCCCCTCCATCACGAGGATCGCCACGCAAGGCGGCAATTTCTTTTTCAGCATCAGCAGGTGTATACTGCTGTTCCTGTTTTCCGCCAATCATTTTATCTTCACCTAGTTTCCCTTTGATGTAAGATCCTATGTTGGCTAGTGTTTTTATAAATGCAGGATCGTTACCTAATGGTAATCCTTCCTGCGTTATTAGTTGATCAAATTCTTTCGGAGCAAATTCTTCTAATACGTTTCTTGCTTCCTTCATTTTATTATCGTATGCCTTACCCCATTCTTTTTTTAAGGACAGTTCTGCTTCTCCTCTTTTTATTTCTAGTTGTTCTTCACTAGGTGGAGCATTGGCAGATTGTAGTTCTGCTTCCTTTGCCATGTATTCCTGAAAAATAGTATTTGCTTGTCTATCGTTGAGACCTGCTTTATGAGCTAGTCCTCGATACCACCCTTCTATATCTTTATCTACTTTAACACCTTCTTTTACTTCTAGCTTATAGCCTTCTGCATTTTCAGGTTTACCTAGTTTGGTGTAGACATTATCCCAATCCGTATCATTTGCCCATCGACCCGGCACAGGAACTTTATCCGCTCCTACCATACTCTGTGCATGGATTGCTGTTTTAGCTAATGCTTCTACACTTTCTAAGTTATGTATTAATTGATTATCTTTTATATCGTCTGGTAAGCTTGCTTTCCAATCTTCAGACGGAGCTTGCCCAGTTTCTACTGGAGCTTCCGCTACCTGTTGTTCTTCAGCCATGTGTTATTCTCCTTTGTTATTGTTATCCGATATTTCTACATTGCCATTTGACCATGACAAGGTAATTGCTCCTTGATTGCCGGCATCTTCTTTTTTGTCTCGGATGCCATAAGGTTGTATTCTTGCTAGTGTCCACTTTAATGTGTCTACTTCTAATCTTCTACGCTGTACTTCTGCATTTAAAAACTTAGCATCCATACTTTCTGGTAAAGGGCTAGTGGCTAGTTCTGCTAAATGATCGCTATACCATTCTGCTTGTAGTATTCTTCCTCTTCTATAAATCTCCCACATCTCTTCATCTTTTTGTACTGCTCTCGTAATCGTTCTATACGATGGAAACTCTGGATGATCTTTACATATCTTGACAAGACTTTTACCAGAAGCCATTTCTTCTGATATTTTTTTCATGATATTTTTTGTGATTTTTTTCATTTGTCTTTTGCCATATCTTCTAATGGTTTAAAATCTTCTAGTTGTCTATAAATATAGAACAAGACACCCCTAGCCCCTTGATTGTAGGCAGTAGTATCTGGCTCTCCCCTTACAAAAGTTTCTCTATCATAGAAACGCTCTCGTAAATCCTGTAGTACCTTTTGTCCTTCATCGGACTGAAATACAAATTTATAATCATGCTCTGTCATTATTGTAACGCTTTCAATGCAGGTGCAGCTTTACCGGCAGCTTCGGCTGTCTGTAGAGCTTCTTGTTGTTCTGCCATTTGTTGTTGCTGTTGTTGTCTTGCTTCTCGCTCTTGTGCAACTTGTTGATCGCTCTTAATAGTAGATGCAGGAACACCTAATACTTTAATAATATATTTAGCTAGACCATCCATATCCACATAATCAAATACAGTAGGATTGACTTGCGATAATGGAGCAAGCATCTCAAACAATCGCATTGCAGATTGTACATCGCCTAGTCTTTGAGCTTTGGCTAATGGTGAGATATATTCTATTTCTACTCCGCTATTCGCTAAGAACTCTGGTGCAGGTGCAAACTTCTTGTTACGCACTAATACATTATAACAACGCTCAATCAAAGGCTGTAGCATCTCTGCTTGTAATCTACCTAAGACCGGGCCAAGTAATCGCATCTTCTCTTCTGTTCTCTGGATTACTTCGGTAGCTGTCATCTGTGGGCCTTGCGATAGAATTAACTGGTCTACATAAAATGCAGATCGTATGGCATTCCTTCGCTGCTCTTCCATATTCAAGCCTAGTGAATTGTTTGCTCCTATATTCAATGGTTCTATTCTATCTCTTGTACCAGAACGATAATAATTTAATCCACCCGGCACAGTTCTTATTGGCATCATAAATCCATCATCCGGGAGCATCAGAGGAGGATCTACTTGTTTCTGTGCAGAGCGGATCGTTACCTCAGCCATCTTATTGAGCATCTTTGTATCAGCTAATGCGGTCATAGCCGGAGATCTGCCATAACCACGCTCAAAAGAAGCTTTGAGGAATCTTGGACATACATAAGGCAGTTCATCGTACCCACTTTCCGATATGGTAATCTTATCATGTGGATCGATATACACGCTTGCAAAAGGTTTATTCTTTGTATCAAGCTGTGTAATATCATAGGCTTCTCTTGGAAACACAGCGTGCAGTAATTCCACTTCCTTATAAGGCTCATTCCTTGCCATGTTCTGTAATCTTGGAGGGAGGTTGTCGTTCCCAAACATAGTGCGCATAGCAATACAGGTCATCTTAAATTTTCTATATACGGTATCTACTCTACCTTCTGCATCTTCGGCTAGGTAACATTCTCCTATATGCCTAGTGCTAAATCGTAAATCGTTTTGCTCATCCTCTTCAATACCCATAACTCCTGTACCAAAGACTACTAAATCAGAATACATCTCGTGGACTGCTTCGGCAAAGTTGGATCTATTAATAGAGCTATACATCACATCAGTAACACCCTCTAGCCATTCCTTTGCTTCGTCATCCCCGTCTAATTCTCTATTCTTAAAACGTAAGCTAAACCATGCAGAACTAGGATTGGTTAGCATCCCATGCAAACTTGCAGATAACATTTCTGCTGCATGAATAGCTGTACCATCAAAGACTAGTTCGGTGCGTTTATCACCAGAGGTTCGCTTCTTGGTTATGTCTGCTTTTCTAGGACTTATAAAGTCTGCAAGCTGCTGCCAGTGAGATTCCCACGAACTCCTCTGATCTACTAAGGTTTTGAACTGGTGCATAATTGCAACTGCTTTTTTATCGTCAGCCATCTATCCTCCTAATAGGGTTTTTACAGAAGTGCTATCTCCACTTGCTGTTAGCCCTTGCGTTCCTGTTAATATGGTTGCTCGCTCACCAGATACTTTTCTTTTCTTTCTATACTCTGGGCTATCATCGCTAGCTCGTACTGCTGCTCTTGGTTGTACTACCGGTGCAGGTTGTGCTGGTGGTGGCGGTGGTGAAGAAGGTCTATTTATAAATGAACCCATCTTAACTTCCTCCTAATAATGTTGGTGTATAACTAGAATCATCATCGGTAGTTAAACCTGCTGATCCTGTCAACATGGTAGCCCTTACCCCTTTTCTTCTTTTTAACCTTGTCTCTTCCTTATCTATCTCTGCACGCTCTACCGGTTTAATGGCAGGTGGTGGAGGAGCAGGAGGAGGTGGTGGTGGTGTAGGTATCTTGGGACTTAAAAAACTCATAATTCACCTGTATGTGTAAATGGATTATAATTACTTGATGCCGCTCTTGGCATCGGTTGATTCCAGTTGCTTCTTTCTTTTAGGCCAACAGCTAAATACCTAAAGGCATCGGCTGCATGACTAGAGAAATCATGAACTGGACTATTTCTAAAACTTCTTGTTCTCTCATTATAGGCTCTGTGGTAATGCCTGAGTGCATCCAGACCTAACTTGCAACGCTCACTATCAAACCAACATCGTGGTATTAACATTTGTGCTGCGTGTATGCCATCCTCTAATGGTAGCTTTGGTGCTACCCTAAAGTC
>Ga0181417_1000332_pt1 | contig 15800 bp, 14 predicted proteins | sample 40SPOviralmetaG_FD_130142 | JGI IMG/M metagenome (GOLD analysis project Ga0181417, IMG submission 130142) | Marine viral communities from the oligotrophic San Pedro Time Series (SPOT) site, San Pedro Channel, CA, USA - 40 SPOT_SRF_2013-02-13 | ecosystem: Environmental > Aquatic > Marine > Strait...
AATTCTACTTAAAATATCAGACATTTAATCTTCTCCGTTTTATTTAAAAATACTATTTTAATTTATTTTAATATGAATTACAATGTGTGAACATTAAATATTTAACGGAATGTAAAATGAGAGAAGTAGACCAAAATCAATGGAGAGTGAATTATCTCTGGAGGTTAAAAAACCTAACGAATGAAGAGCTTAAATCATTTAAAACAAAAAATCTAGAACCTGAACATAAGGAGAGGGAAGTGCAAAGAATAACTTTAAAGAAGTATATAGAATTTATTGGAACGGAGCCTGCGGCAGAATTATTTGATTGTTCAGCAGCATCAACCAAAGCTTGGAGGTATGGTTTAAGACAGCCTTCAATTAAACAAGCTAAAAAAATTATTAAAGCATCTGGCGGTAAGCTAGACTTCGAGTCTATCTTTGGTCCTATTGAAGAAAGTAGTGAAAGTTAAGAGTGTTCAATTTACAAGTAACAGCGCAAGACTCTGCGTTGGACTTAGCTCTGGCTTATGCAGAATATGGAATAAGTGTAGTACCACTCCATAGACATAATAAAGTTCCGCCCAAAGAATTAGGGGGGTGGCAAAAATTCCAAGAGCGACAGCCGACGACGGAAGAAATAGAGAAATGGTTTAAAGGGCGAGATGATTTAGTCGTCGCTTTAGTCTGTGGCAAGTTTATTGTTATAGATGCAGATACACCTGAAGCAGTAAATTGGTGTGAGGCCAACTTACCAGTAACACCTTTTAAAGTAGCGACAGGAAAGGGGGTTCATTATTATTATAACAATCCAGAAAATTTTACCACTTGGGTAGCTAAGCGAACTGAGGGCTATGACCCAGCTAAGCTAATTGATATTAGAGGAGTTGGAGGCTTAATTGTTGCTCCTCATAACATTCATGCAACAGGTGCTATCTATACCCCTACAAGAATTGAGGATTGGGATCTAAACGATGTTGATGACTTGCCAAACCTAACTCAAGAGTTATGGGTAAAAATAACTGGAGTTGAAAAGGTTAATGGCAAACCAATAGCTGCGCCTTTATCTATTGATGGTATATCAGAAGGTGGCAGAAATGACCAAGCCGCTAGATTAGCTGGCTATTTAATAGCCAAAGGTTTAAATACAGAGTTTACAGAGTTTTTTGTTCAGTCTTGGAACGAACAAAATACCCCGCCCTTATCAGCAAGTGAAATATCTACAACAGTTAATTCAATACAAAAGACTCATGACAGAAAAAACCAACAAGCTCCAGCTTATATATCAACAACCAAGAATGTAAATGAGCCTGTCAATCTTTTTTCTCCTCCAGGGGTATTAAAAGATATCTACGAATACTCTGAACAGATAGCGCATATATCTCAACCAGCTATCAGCATGCAAGCAGCTTTGTCTTTGGGTTCAGTAGCCTTGGGCAGAATGTATAGAACCAATATGAATAACTTTGCGTCTTTGTTTTTTATGTGTATCGCTAAGTCTGGCCAAGGTAAAGAAAATGTGAAGACAGTTGTTGAAACTATTTTAGATCATGCAGAGTATAGCGATTTAATGGCAGGAGATGGATACACCTCAAGTGGAGCTATTTATAGTTTACTTAGATATAAACCAACTCACATAACCGTAATGGATGAGTTTGGTAAAAGATTGGAAAGCATATCTAAATCTTCTAACTCAAACAAAGAAGATGCGTTACAAATACTTATGGAGACTTGGGGAAGATGTCATGGTGTTCTAAGACCAGATAACTATTCAATGATGACGCTAACCAATAAACAACAAAAAGAAGTATTAGATAGATCAACGATTAAACCTGCAATTACTTTGGTCGGTATGAGTGTGCCTAAAAACTTTTATGGCGCCTTATCAACAGGTCGTATTGTTGACGGATTCCTTAATAGATTTATTGTCGTTGAATCACATGTACCAAGAACTGTTGGCAAGATGGTGGCTTTTGTTGAGCCGCCTCAATCAACCTACGACTGGGTTTCGCATGTTAGACAAGTTGACAATGAAATGGAGCAAATATCTAGAGACAACGCTGAAATGGATTTTAAACAAAGGGTTGTAAAGTTTGACGATGATTCTAATGCTTTGTTAGACAGTTTAGCCTACAGACTTGTTGAGCAACAGAATGCTTTGGAGAAAGAAGGCTTAGAAGTTTTACTATCTAGAACCAGGGAGAAAGCAATGCGTTTAGCTTTAATCGGGGCTTTGGCGGATGATAGAAGAACTAAAGTTATTAAAGGAGATATAACTCAATGGGCAATAGATTATGTTTATTACTACGATCAACTGCTAATAGAAAACTGTAAAGACAAAGTTGCAGGTTCTGAAATGGAAGGACGTATTAAACAAATACTTAGTTTTATTAGGTCGCAGGGAGATTGGGGTATAAGTAAGCGTGATATTGATCGACGTGAAATATTCAGATCAATGAAGTCATACGAAGTAAAAGAAATTATAGAAAGATTAAAAAACTCGGGGGAGATACAAGAAAAAGATTTAAGAGCAAAAGGAACTGGACGACCAACTAAACGTATTGTTGCAATTGATCCAGAATTTTTTAATGAAGATTGATAGACTGGCTTTAAGAGAAAGTCTTAGCGATGTAGCTGTTGGCGTTGTGATAGCTTTGCCTTTATCTTTTTTTGTTCTTAACATGTGCAATTATTTTAATGCCAGCTTGTTAACGACCTCTATTATTCAAACAACAGTATTTACACTTGTTGCAATTATTCGCAAATACTGTGTTCGTATTGTATTTAAAAAGGGAGAGCTTAATGGATAAACCAAAACCAAAAATGGAAAACATTAATGACCAGAAACGCGAAGAACGTGTAGCTGGTTTTATAGAGGGCCTTTGGAATGTTAGATGCCATAAACTACCAGTTAGTTATGGCTTAGATTATTGGTGCGAGTCAAAAGAAGTTTCTTTCTGGCTAGAAGTAAAATGTAGAACTTTTGGTATTACAAAGTATGACACTTTATTGCTTTCGGCCAGCAAACTAAGAATGGGCTCAGCTTTATCTTTAGCAACCAATCAGCCATTTGTAATTGTGTATGCAATGACAGACAGCGTTTACAGTCATACCTGGAAAAGGGATCACATATACGATGTAAGATTTGGTACAATTGCAGAACCTGTTTATGAAGAAGATTCAGAACCTTACATTCATTTCAGCAAGGATGAGTTAGAATGTTTGTCTCCTCATCCTTTAGGTTTTGACAGAGAAGAAATGGGATTAGTAAAAAATTATAAAAAGGAAAAGTAATGGAAGACCCAACAGAAAAACTTTATGACTATAAAGGTTGGTTTTGGGATCATGTAAATAGAAGAATGTATCGCTGGCATGAGCTAGAGTTACTAATGAAAGAAAGAACTTTAAAGGAGAAGAACAATGCCGATCAACTCAAGAACCAAGGGAGCGACGTTTGAAAGAGACGTTGCTAAAATATTAAACGAATTTTTTGAATCTGAAGGTATTGACTACGTTTGTAAACGTAACCTAGACCAATATCAATCTAAAGATCTTTGCGATATAAATATTCCTCATCACGCTGTAGAGTGCAAGTTTTATAAAGAAGGGGATTGGTATCAACAGGGGTGGTGGGATCAAGTATGCAAAGCGACAGACGGCCGTATCCCTGTTTTAATTTTTAAATATAATCGTAAGCCTATTCGGGTGTGCGTACCTTTGTATGCAATCAATCCTGAGTGGGATGAAGATAATGATAAGGTAACAGTTATGCCAATTGAAGAATGGCTGGAGGTGTTAAGAAATAACTGGGATCTTTATTTAATTAAGGGTTAACTTAAATTTGCTAGTCTTTGAGCAATATCCATATTAGCCATATTACCCCCCAAAAGATTCAAACTTGGTGTTGTTTGATTTTGAGCTGACAAGTTAGCAGGCTCAACTTCTGGTAGCTCTAAAGCTATAGGAGACTTTGGATCAACTCCTTGATTTTCAAATTGTCTTCGTCCATATTCTGAAGTTTCTCTTACAGGCTCTGCTATTGATTGTATTCCTATAGATCTTCTTATTGGCTGACCAACGCCAAGAGCGTCATATAAAGTTGGCAGATCATTTTTTAGGAACGCCTTGTCTGGTATTTCTCCAGCTAACCATTTTACAAAACGCGGCTCTCCCATACCAATTGACAACAATCTTAACAATCCAAATTGAGGCAATGCTTGTAAAGGTCTAAATATAATATTAAACATCAAACCTTGGGTAAATAGACCCCCACCTTGAGCACCTCTTTCTCCGCCAACAAGAAACTTAGACCTAGCGGCAGCTTTCTTTAAAAGGTCATATTGAGCATCTCCAAAAGTTTCTTTTAATACAGCTTGCCCATATCCGTTTGGAGAAAGTATAGCGTCGTAAAACTTTCCGTCTTTAAAAAGTTTTTCAATTACGTCGTCTCCTGGATTGACGTAATCGTTAAGTATTTTTCTCATCGCCGCAGTTTGAAACTCTTTAAACTCAACTGACTCTGGCCCTAGCAATTGTTTTACGGCTGCTATTTCTTCTGAGTTACCAGATTTAAACAAAGTGTTAACTATATTTTCCGAATCAATCGTTCCGTTTTGTATTCTTTTAAAAACATCTAGCTTTGCTATTTCATCTAATTCAGCTTGAGCTGTAACTTTTGCTGTTAAATCCTCTATTACGTTATCTACGTTAGAAGTTCTAGCAAGCAAATCATCGAGCTCGTCTACAGTACCAACATTTACAAACTGGTCTGCTTCTCTTAAAGACTTTACTAATTCCCTTTTGCCAGTAGGCCCGAACAAAGTATCGGCAGTTGTACCATACCCTTCGATTGTATTGGCTATTTGTTTGTAGTTAACAATATCAGAACCTTTCTGGACTCTGGTTACAATGTCTCGTAAAAACTCTTTTTGTAATATGCCTTGAACTTGTTCTTTATTTTGAAAAACAGGATCTTTTACGTCTATTTCTGCATCTGCCAATATGTTTCTTTGCGTGTCGCTAAACTCTAGAGCGCTTCTTGTCGGAGCTTTTGATCTATCAACTCTGCCAGAACCTTCAAATCTTTGTTTTCTAAATGCTGCTGTATCTACGTCTAAAGTATCAAACAATCTTTTAACCTGATCGCCGTTGTTTTTTTTCATAACAACTTGAGTTAATATTTTGTCTATATCTAATCCACCTGCTGCCACATCATTCAGAAGATCTTTATACAAACCTTGGTCAAACGCTTCCATGCCTTTTGAATAAAAATCATTTGCAATTCTAATAGACTGCATTTGAGCCTGTAATTTTCTAGGATCTATTTTTTTGTTTTCGGTTATATCGTCAATAACTTTGTTGTAATAGTTTTGTTCTCTTGTTAGAGCCTCCATATCTTCTTTTGCTATTTGTTTTAATGATTTAAAATCAGGCCTATTATAAATTTCTTCCAATACACCCATTTGTTCTACAATTTCATTTCTAGCTTCTGCGTTTCTTGGCTCTATTTCAGTTAACAATTTTTTGGCTCTTTTTAAATCTTGTAAGTCAGATTCAAAAAATGGTTGTGACATACTGTTTTGTTTATATTCTAGTTCATTAATTTTTTTTATAAGTTCTTCTTTTTCATCTGAAATTCTTACAAAAGCATTTTCTGCTTGATAAATTTTTCCTTCAGCTTCTATTATTGCTTTATTAACAAGTGGGTCTTGTCTAAATACAATTCTGTCTCTTAATTCTTGGTCTGCTTCAGTTGCAGCAACTTTTTTAGATCTTTGAAGAATTTGATAAAAAGTAGAAAAAGGATTTCTATCTTCTATAGCGGGTTTTAATATTTGATCTAATTCTAAAATCTCATTTCCTATTCTTGTTATCTCTTCTCTTGATTGATCTAAATTTTGTTTAAAAAATTGTTGCAACTGATTAAAAGCAATTTCATCCCCATTTTCTAATCTTCTTAAGCTTTCATCTATAATGCTGATAAGCTTGCTTCGGTCAGTAGAACCAATAGAAGCAAACTCTTTAGAAGATTCTGTAATTCTATTGGCAGATGCTAGTCCGCTTCTTAGCTCTAATAACTCTTTTAAACTTAGGTTTTGACCAGTTTTATCTATTAGCTTTTGTAAGTCTGCTAGCTGAGCGCCAGCTTTGTCTGCATTTAATTTGCCTGAAGCATCTAACGCATCTCCAGCAATAATTCTTACATATTCTTTTAAAGGGGTTGAGTCAATAAACTTTGCTTGTATGCCAAGTCCTGGGCCGCCAAAAGCTTCAAACGATAGAATATCATCTGATAAATTCCTTGGTATTTCAAAAAACTTACCAGTAGACTCATACAGTTTGCTTTGAGCGTCATACCAAGCGTTGTAACCTTGAGCTGTTAAAGTTCTTATCTCTTCTCCAGCTTGAGTTGTAGCAGATTCTGCAAAAGCGTCAAAATCCCCTAAAACATCATCCATCATTTTTCTGACGTTGCTATTAGCTGTATTTAATTTTTTTTCGCTTTCTCTAAAAGCTCTTGAGATTGATGCTCCTAATTTTTTACCAGCAGCAACGTCTGCAACGCTGTCGCCAAAACCAGTTTTTATAAGATCGTCTATTTCTTTATCAAACCCAGCAGTTAAATCGTTGGTTGATCTAAAAACATTTTTAGCATCTGTTGCCAAAACATTTCTTACACCTATTTTTCTGCCTTGATACTTAGATACAGTTTCTGCAATTCCTTGCAACAAACCAGCCAAAGGACTGTCCATCGCCGCTATAGCCGCAGCACCTTTATATCTTTTGCCTGTTTTAGAGTCTACCACTCCAGTCTTAGAAATAGCAGAAGCCATTTTTAAATCTTCAGCTCCTAACTTGCCTTTACTTAAAGCTTTTTGACCAAAGGTGTATTTAAGTAGCTTTCCACCTAAACCAAACAAAGCCTCTCCACCTGCGCCAATAGCTGCTTCAGTTGCTAATAGGCTTGCTAGTTCTCCAGGTGTGTTGTCTTGTAAGCCAGCTACGTATTCGATGCCTTCTTCAACACCTTTACCACCAGCAGCTCCAACACCTGTACCAGCTGATATAACTCCTAGCTGCTTAACACTCACATCTTTAAGGCCAGGAAATCTTGGTTTAAGCTTGCCTCTGGTAAAAATAGATCCAGCAATAGATCCAACGATTGGCCCAACGATTCCAGAAAAGTCTGCAAAATCATTTGCAGAAAAACCAGATTCATCAATAACAACGTATTTGTTTGATTTTGGTTTTATTCCTAATTTTCTTAAGCCTCTGGGAGTTAAAGCGAGATCACCTTTGCTGTTTCTGGTAAAGCCATCGCTGCCAACAGCTTCTTCCAACACTCTTTCTTTGCCGCCTTGAGTTTCCATCGCTCCTAACTTAGCTCTTAGCCAAGGAGCGTTTACGCCAGATTCAGTATCAAATTTATTTTTATCTGATTCTGCTGCCATGTTCTGAGTTGTGTTGTCTACAAAACCAGCTTCTCCAGAATTGTAATATTGAGCCGCTGTTTTTTGAGCAACATTCATATCGTCGGTATCGACTTTAATAAATCTGCCGTTGGGTAATCTTATTTTTATTGCCATTTACTAGCCAATAGGTTGTATTAAAGATGGATCAAGCATGGTTGCATCATCCTTTTGATCGGTTTGAGTTGGAGATATTCCATAAATTTTATCGTACTCTTCTAGCTCTGGTATTTGTTTGCCAAACTTTCTTTTTATTGCAACTAAGTCTGCTTTGCTTTTATTAAATGCTGATTGCATGTTTACTCTAACTCTACTTAAATTATCTCTTGCTTCACCTTTAGTCATAAACCAACTTTCAAAGTTAGCCATAATATCTTTAATTAAATCTCTGTCTCTATCTGATACAGTTTTTCCACCCTCTTGTAATATTTCTGTAATAGATTGAGCTGTTAAAAATTTACCTTGATTTACAGATTTTGTTGCTGCTCCAACTATATCTCCACCAACACCAGTAAAACCAGCTATATCATCTATTAATCTTCCTATAATTCCATTAATACCAGTAACACTTCCTGTTGCAGCGGCTGCATCTAGCTCGTCAACAATACCCATTAAGTTACCTTGCTTTTGCAATAAAGTTGCAGATTCTTGGTATCTTTTGGTTAAATCTTGCCAGTCTTGATCGCTAACTTTGCCATCTTCTGCCGCGTCTGCCATTAATTTTTTTAAGTCTTTACCCGCTTCAACATCTTCTAGTCTTTCTATTTCATCAGCATTCATTACAGCATCTGAAGCATTTGCTGCTCCAATTGCTATACCGTCTGCAAGATTGTCTGTTGCTGCAAAAGCTTTAGACATTTCGTTAAGAAAGATTCCTGTATTTCTATTTTTTCTTTCTTGTCTTTTTTGTATAAAAGCCTCTCTGTTTTCTTTATCCTCTAAATCTAGAACTTTTAAAATAGAGTTTACGTTTTCAATTTCTTGTTTTGTTTTTACCTTATCTGCTTTTGCTTTTTCAGCTTCTGACTTCGCCTTTGCATCTGCCTCGGCTTTAATTTTATCTAACTCTACTTGAGTTTGATCTAGAGCGACCAAAGGTGCTTCTTCATCCTCATCATCTTGAGGTACTGCGGCTGCGCCTGATACTAAAGGCAAGCTAGCAGCAATTGCTGCTGATCTGCCAGGAGCGCTTAAAGTAGTAGATGGTTTCATTATTGGAGTAACTAAAGGAGGGCCCATATTGCCTGTAGCTTTTACAGCTGCATACTCGCCAGTTTCTTTCATTCCTCTATTTAGAAGAAGATTGCCTATTCCTTTTAATGCTGTTCTTCCTGCAAAAAGATCAAGGAATGGAGTTACAGGTTTTAGACCAGGATCGTAAATAACTCTGTTGCCAGCTTTCTGATGAATCTCAGCATACTGAGCTGGGCTAATTCCGTATCGATCTAAAAAAGAATCGAAAATAGGGTCCATACCTCGATCATCTACAATTGGATTTCCTTTTGCATGTTTCTCATACAAGGGTAATATATTTTGTTTAGATGCTGCTTCATCTCCAGCTGCAAACATTCTTCGTTGTAATACATTCACTTTAAGGTCCTACTCCAAACTGATTATAGTAATTAGAATCTGTTCCTGGAGGCGCATATCCTTGACCTACACCTGGAGCTCCGTAACTGGCTTGAGGTCCTGCTGGTGGTGGTGGAGTTTGATATGTCGCAGCGGGAGTTGTATTTCCTGCTTGCTGCCCTTGAAGCGCAGCTAATTGTTGCTCGTAATATCTTCTGGCAGCGTCTGTAGTATTATTTTGTTGCTGCTGTTGCGGTCTAAAAGTATTGTAAACCCCCAAACCAGCTGCAAGCGCTGCATTTCTTGGATCAACAGGTAAGCCATATGTTTTATCAACTTGGGTTTGTCCTGATTGATATGCAGGTGCAAATCCTTGTATGTAAGATGCAGCTTGAGTTGGAGCCATTCTTGTAGCATATTGCTGAGCGTATTGATTGTCTAATCTTTCTTGCTCAATTCCTCTACTAACACCTCCAAGGCCTTCTAACATACCAATATCTGCGCCTCTTAGTCGTTGTTGCGTTGCGCCTAGATCTCCTAGTTGAGAGCCATATCCTGCTAAGTTAGCTCCTATTCCAGCAATCCCAGTACCTACGCCAGAGATGTCTCCAGCTAGCTGTCTAGCCGCTGCTGATCTGCCTTGACCTAAACCAAGTAAGTCTTGAGCGTATTGTCTTTGAGCGTCAGATCCTTGAGCCCCAAACCCAGCCTCTAACTGAGAACCTCTTTGAGCTGCCGATCTTCTATTTTGAAGTTCTGTTAAAGCTCTGTCTTGAGCGGTATTAAATCCGCCAGATCTAATTTTGCCTAATACGTCGCCTAGACCTCGACCTAAAGATTCTTGTCTCTCTTGCGCTGTTAGCCTAGCTCTTGAACCAAAAGCTGATTCGCCACCTCGAGAAATATCGGATGCCCTTTGTTTGATGTCCTGCATTTCTCCAGCTTTTAAAACGTCTTGAATTGTTTGGTCAACCACTTGTTGTTCAAATGGATTGTAGAACTGGCCTGCCATTCTTGGATCGTAACCACGTAAAGATTGACCAAGAAGCTGTCTAGCTGATGGCCCGCCAAAACCTAAACTACCAAAAAGATTGGTTAAACCTGAGCCTAATTGTCCTTCGGCTTGTCCAAAGTAAGGTTGCTGCATGCCGTAAGCAGATCTATAGCCACCTAAAGATTCACCTAATAAGCCTCTTTGCGTACCTAAGTCAGATATGCCTTGTTGGATTAAACTTTGCTGCCTATCTAAAAATGGTTGATAAGAGCCAATACCTTGTTGAGCTAACTGTCTTGCTTGTTGTTCTTGCGCTGATAATCCCGCTGTTTCTTGTAAGATAGCAGGTTGATCTAGATAAGCTTTTTGAGCAGCTCTTGTCGCTTGATTAATTAAACCTGGGGTATCAGTTGAGCCAAAATATAATTCTCTTACCGCAGGATCAGAAATAACCTCTCTTCTGTCTAAAGCCTGTAAAACAGGATTCATTGGTTCAGCCATTATATTGCCTCAAAAATATTCATTAACTCACGCATGTTTTTTACACCTTCTTCGCGTGAAGCGCTACCACCTTTAATAAGCTCGATACCAGATTTGGTTTTGTTGACGTCAAATGCTCCAGCTCCGCGTGTAGCTTTTGCGGTCATAACAAACTCGCCATCACTTAACATCGCTGGTATATCATCTGAAGTACCAGTACCTGGTCCTTCTGATTCTCCGCCGTCTCGCATATCAAGCTCGCCAATCATTGTTGCTAAACCACCTTGATTAAAATATTGTCTAGCCTCACCGCCGTTAGCAAACTCTAAAGCTACAGGTGCAGGAGCCAAATCAAAGTCTGCTCTACTACCGCCTGTTCCTAAGTTTTGAGCCATTTGGTATCTGCCCAGTTGATCCATTGTTACTTTAGGAGTTTCTGCTATACCACCCATTCTTTCTTTAGATGAGTCGTAAGCAAGCTTACCAGCCAAACCTGCTAGGCCCATAAGCCCTAGGTTGCCGCCAAACATACCGCCACCACCAGCTTGCATTGATCCTCTTTGACTTGGAGCGCTACCATAAAAATCTTGCAATCCGCTTTCGCCACCTAAACCAACAGCATCTCCAATAGATTTTATAAATTGAGGAGTTTCACGTCCAAAAAAGCTTCCTACTCCTCTGTTGCTTAAATTAGCTTGAGGTGTATTAATTATATTTCCAGATCGATCCATTACTCCCATATCAACCAATTGTTGATAATCGTAAGTGTTTCCAGCAGCATCTACATACATGCCGTCTGCACCTATTTCTAATCCCTCTGGAACTTGAGGTCCGCCAACTCCCATTATTCCAGCCAAAGGACCGCCACCAAATAATCCAGCTTTTGTTGTAAGAGCATCAGCAATTCCTCCAAAACCACCAGCTGTACCGCCTGCTATAGATGAAATACCTGGTATGCCTAAATTTGCTATACCGCCAGCAACTGTGCTTCCTATTGAGCCTAAAGCTCCACCAATACCAGGTATTTTAGTAGCCAAGCTACCAATACCCCCTAATACTCCACCTAAAGCTGTTCCAACCCCAGGTACAAGCATCGCTACGGGAGCAACTTTTTTAACTACCTTTTTTACAGATTTAAAGGTTTTTTTTAACCAACCAAACTCAGGCTGTCCTGTAATTGGGTTGATACTCATATGCGGCCCTACAATATACTCATCTGGATCTAATCCAGCCGCCATCATTTCTCTGCTTAATCTTGCTTGCGTATCAGCGCTTATTACTGGAGGAACAACCCTTTCGCCTGGAGCAACGTGTGCTACAAAACGATCCTCATCCCTACCTAAACTTGCTATACCTGTTCCTGAATTATCAATAATCATATTTAAATTTTACTCTCTTCTTCGTCACATGTTAACCAAAAAACCAATAAATAGCGATTGCCACTTTTTACTGGTAAGCCTCGGTGCATATGCGTAAAGCTTGGAAATATTAAAGCATTTCCTGTTGGGAGGGGCTTAACAATCCCTCGGTTTAAAAATTCTGTTCCGCCACCTTCGTATTCACCTGTATTTAAAGGAACAACAATACTTATATCTGCGCTAGCGTCGTGATGCCAAGCACCTTGTTTTTTATCTTTTAAATTATAGTTTGCTATTTGGATGCCTCCGCCTGTTACGTGACGATTCCAAATGCTTAATAAAATAGGATTAACAACTGAAAAAACTATCTCTAATAAAGAATTGTATATATCAGGACAGCGTTCTTGCAATACTATTTCTGGTATTTGTCTTAATTTATCTTCGCTAGGATTGGGTTCAAAGCCGTAAAAAGACTCTAAACTTTTCATTTCATCTACCAATAAATCGCAGAATGTTTTAGAAAATAAAGGAATGGTATAAACATCTTTAAGCGTTTCTTTGATAATTTCTTGTATTGGTACTGGCGCTAAGTCTTGAGTACCCTCTGATTTGTAAAAATTTAATAAACTTGGAAGAGAAACTTTGGCTTTGTCTAGAGTTATTGGTTCAATAAACCAATCGTTAGGATAAGCCAAAAGAAGATTCTTTAGCTGATAGTCTTGTTCTAATTGTTCTGCAAGCATACCTTGTTCCATATGTTATTTTATTATTTACAAGGTTATTGTAATATTTCCGTTTGTTTTTACCGAAATACTACCCAGTAAACCTTGGGCTTCGTATCCTTGAGGATTGGGTTCATCCATTAAATCAATAAACTCAGTCCCGTTAAATACTTGCAACACTTGGGTTGTCGTATTAAAGATTAGCGTGCCAAGATTAAAATTTAACTTATCACGTTGAGCAGTTGATAATTGCAAAGTATTATCAGGGTCTACTGCTCCTAAGTTTATCTCTAAAATTCTTATAAGTCTATTAAAAGTAGAAGAAGTAACGCCCTCTCCTTGCGCTTGCGGGAGCTGAGTTGGAAGTAGCTTGCTCATCTCCTTCCGTCAGTTCTGATATCTATTCTTGTTGCGCCGAGTCTCCAGCCAATTCCTAAATTACCGTTGTTTTCAGCATCATCATCTGATTCAAACCTAAGAACCATTTGTCTTGCTCGGCCTCTAACGTAAGCTTGCTGAGTGCTAGCTTGTATAGCGCTGGTAGAGTTGGTTGTTAAAGAATCTCCAGGAAAGTTTCTTGTTTTAACAACAATATTGACTGAGCCATTCTCGTTATCATTTTGGATAAATTTAAAGTCGGGTATGATTCTTCTAATAAAAGTAAACTGTTCGCCATCACCTATATCAAAGTCAGAGCTTTCAATAAATACATTTGTCATCGGCGAGCCATCATCGTCAAAGCCTAGTTCTTGTTGATACAGATAACCGCTGCTTACAGCTCTAGGATAGTTTTCTATACCAGCATCTAGCCAAGCCGTTCTGCTAAGTTGACCATACACCCAAGTTTGTTCTGCATAATTATAAATAACATATCTGTCTATTTCGTTACTTGAAGCAGAGCAGTAGAACCAACCTACTTCGTTTTTATCAGCGATTGTAAAAGCGTTAATTTTAAAAGATTGCGTAAGGTTAATATCGTTGAATACGTAATTATGAACGCTGCAAGGCAAAGTTTGTACGCTACCGTTATAAGCGTAAAAGTTGTTGTAGCCCATCCAGTAAACAGCAGAAGTAGCTGTTGTTGCAGCTTTTGGCCCTACCAAGCCAGTACCCTCGTTAATTAAGTTAACCGAGAATGTAAACGGCGGTCCAACAAACTGCATGCTGTATAAAGCAGTATCAGTCCAAACCAATACCTCTTGTCTTGATTTAACAGCTCCAATAATTGAAGATCCAGAAGATAATCTTAAAGATCCAGCAGTATTAGTAATTGTTGGCTCAAAGTCTAAGTTGTTTTCTTGGTCACTAAAAGCAATTAACATAGGATCAACTGCTCCTGTTCTAGCTGAACCTGCATCATTAATTGGATCAGCGCCTAAAACAATTAAATGTCTGTCAATTTCTGAAGTAATAACTTGTAAACCAACCGTAGGCACTAAGTTAGCACCAGATATTCCAGACATGTCAACAGCTCTTGTTGTAACGCCATTGTTTTCAGTCCATTGATAAATGCCGCCACCCCTAACATTCATAATTAAGTTTTCGCCAAAGTTATCATGAGTCCAAAGTCTTAGCTGATTAGTAACTGATAAAGCAGTAACAGAACCAAAAGTTCCTTCGCCCCATCCATTTACTCCCCAACCAGTTCCAGGAACATAAACATCAAGACCTACATTTATTTGATAAGTTCCAACCGTAGAACTTCCACCATTACCGCTGTCTCCAGCCGCGGCCAATACTGGATCGCCGCTAGTATCTTTAGCTTCAATTGTATATGAGTTAGTATTTACGATTGTTGCTATTTGATATTCTTGATTAAGTACCGTAGCAGTAATATTGCCGCCAAGAGAGACTGCTCCAGAAAAAGTTACAAAGTCATTAGCAACTGCTCCATGAGCTGTATCAGCGACAGTAATTGTCGCATCTCCAGTTCCTACTTTAGCAAATGTAACATCTCCAGCGCTAGTTGTAGATCTTATTGGGGTAATGTCGTTAAAGGAAGATCCTTCCTCTATATAATATTTAAAAGTAGTTCCTAAACCTAAATATTTAGTTCCTTCTAAAGCCACCCAAGAATGCAAAGCTCTGCAAGTTCCTAAGAAAGTATTAATATTTTCTTTTGCCCAACCGCCAAATTTTTCTGGTAAGCCTTTTCTAAATCTTACAAGATTAATATCAAACCAACCGCCTTCGTTACTATAATCAGTTCCTTCTCTGTTTACCCCTGGTTTGAATAATGTTTTTTGTAAACCCATTTTATATGTGTTCCCAGTTTTTACCCTCAAACATCAAAGCTTCAGCTTCTCTTCTTCTTGTAAGACCAGCCAAAACTTTGCCTTTTGCCTTATTCCATCTTTTCATTTGCGCGGGAACTTCGTCATACTTTCCCTCATTTAAGACTCTAAGCATGCTAGATTTTTTTAAATTATTTGGTCCTAAGTTGTATGTCCAAGAAACCAAAGAATCAAATTGGGATTGATTCATTGGGGCAGTTACCAATGAATTAACATAATGTTCATACTCATCATCAAGCTCACGCCATAACATAAAGTCTGCTTTTTCTTCAGTCCACTTATCACCTTCTTGTACATCTTTAGTATGGCCATATCCTATAGTCCAAACTCCCGCAGCACATTGGTAAGCCTCAAGCTCACAGCCTTCAAATTTTTTTATAAGCTCAAAGCCTTTGTCTGAAGTGTGCATTAGTTTCCGAATACGATTGTTACAAAAGCGATGAATAAAGTTCCTATAAAACCAAAAGTCCCAAACATTGCTATTCTTAGGGTTTTGTTTAAATCGTTCATTTCTTGCTTTATCTCTGCTGTTTCTTTGAATATGGTTTTCCATCTTTCCTCACATTTCGCTTCGTGCGATTTTAAGTCTGATGCAACAGATTGAACTGTAGTTCTATTCGCCATCTTTTTTATCACCCGTATTGGATGCTCCAAAGTAAAACGATATAACTGCTGACGCCAACCCACCTAAATATCCTAACACTAAATTAATTAATGCTTCAGAATTTTGCTCTGGCGGTTGTAAAGTTACTAAAAATATATAGCCCATAAATCCACCAACAACAGCAATACCCATAATTCTAGCTGTCCAATCTTTGTTAAAAGTTTTTCTAGCGTCTTGTTTTTCTACTGTTTCTAATCTAAATATATCTACATCTAGCTCTTTCATCTGAAGCTCAAAACCTTGTTCAGCTTTTTTAAGCTCTAACATTTGT
>Ga0181417_1000337_pt1 | contig 15778 bp, 16 predicted proteins | sample 40SPOviralmetaG_FD_130142 | JGI IMG/M metagenome (GOLD analysis project Ga0181417, IMG submission 130142) | Marine viral communities from the oligotrophic San Pedro Time Series (SPOT) site, San Pedro Channel, CA, USA - 40 SPOT_SRF_2013-02-13 | ecosystem: Environmental > Aquatic > Marine > Strait...
CAAAGTGCAACTATCTAGATGCATTTAGACAAGTAAGATACTGGGATATCCTAATCTTCAATAGACTTAAACAACAAAATATTATTGTCCCACCATCTAGGTCATCATCACCTAAGAAACAAAAATTCATGGGTGCATATGTCAAAGAACCACAGGTCGGAATGCACAATTGGGTCGTATCGTTTGACTTGAATAGTCTGTATCCTCATTTGATTATGCAATATAATATCAGTCCAGAGACCTACAATGGTATCACAATGGATACTGTAAATGTAGAAAAGATGTTAAATAAAGAAGTTCAAATAGAGGGTAACTTTGCAACTACACCAAATGGTGCAAGATTCAGTAAAAGAAAACAAGGTTTCCTTCCAGAGATTCTAGAAAACTTATATGATGAAAGAGTTTTGTGGAAGAAGAAAATGATTGAATTCCAAAAAGAATTTCAACAAACAGATGACCCTAAAAGAAAACAAGAACTTAATAGAGAAATTGCAATTGCATATAACAATCAAATGGTTCGTAAAATTTCATTGAACTCAGCTTATGGTGCAATCGGTAATGAATGGTTCAGATATTTTGAGTTGGGACTTGCAGAGGCAGTTACAAGTAGTGGTCAACTTGCAATTAAATGGGTCGAAAATGCAGTTAACAAGTACTTAAATAACATCTTAGGTACAGATACAGATTATGTGGTTGCAATTGATACTGATTCAATCTATGTAAGATTTGATGAACTTGTACAAAAAGTTAATCCACAAAACCCTATTGAATTTCTAGACCAAGTTGCAGATGGTAAGATGCAAGATGTAATTAATAACTGTTATTCAGAACTTGCAGATTATACTAATGCATATCAAAACAAAATGGTTATGGGTCGTGAGGTAATTGCAGATAAAGCAATCTGGACTGCAAAGAAAAGATATATCATGAATGTCCATGATAATGAAGGTGTTCGATTAAACGAACCTAAACTTAAAATGATGGGTATTGAAACTGCAAAGTCTTCAACACCAGCATGGGTTCGTAGTAAATTAGAAGATGCAATTAAAGTATTAATGAAGGGTGATGAAAAACTCGTACATGATTTTGTTGCAGATGCAAGGAAAGAGTTTAAAACATTAGAATTATCTGAGATTGCATTTCCTAGAAAGGTAAATGGTATTTACGAATATGAAAATGCAGTTACTATTTACAAGAAGTCAACACCAATGCATGTAAGAGCATCCTTAATGTTTAATCATTTACTGAAACAGAAAGGATTAGACATGCAATTTGAACCAATTCAGAGTGGTGAACATATTAAGTTTATATATCTAAAAATACCAAATCCTAGTAAAGAGAATGTTATTGGATTTATAAACAATTTACCTAGGGAGTTTGAACTCCACCCCTACATTGATTATGATTTACAATTTGATAAGTCATTCATTGAACCTCTTAAATTGATTCTTGAAAAAATAGGTTGGTCGACTGAACCCCAGTCGTCTCTAGAAGAATTTTTCAGTTGACAGAATAGAAAAGGGTAGTATAATAGTATAACAAGTTGAGGAATATATTATGGATTTATTGAAAGACCTTGCAAAAGCAAGTGGTAATGAGTTAGCAGGAGTCGTATCCGATGGAATCGTGGCAGGTGATGTCGATGGTTACATTGATACTGGTTCTTATATTTTAAATGCACTAGTAAGTGGTGATATCTATCGTGGTATCCCATCTAATAAGATAACTGCATTGGCAGGTGAAAGTGCAACAGGGAAAACATTTTTTGCATTAGGAATGGTGCAAAAGTTTTTAGATGACAACCCAGAGGGTAATGTTGTTTATTTTGAATCTGAATCTGCATTGACTCAAGAAATGTTAGAAGACAGAGGAATCGATACAAGTCGTATTCTTTTAGTCCCAGTAACTACTATTGAAGAGTTTAGAACACAAGCAGTTAATATCATAGATGGATTTGATAAACAAAAGAAAGGTGATGAAAAACTTTTCTTTGTTTTAGATTCACTAGGTATGTTATCTACAATCAAAGAAACAGAAGATATTGGGTCTGGTAAAAATGTCAGAGACATGACCAAAGCACAGGTTATCAAAGGTACATTCAGAGTGTTAACTTTGAAACTTGGTAAGGTAGGAATTCCGATGATAGTAACGAACCACACCTATGATGTGATTGGTTCTATGTTTCCACAAAAAGAAATGGGTGGTGGAAGTGGTCTCAAGTATGCAGCTTCTTCTATTATCTACCTTTCTAAGAAGAAAGAAAAAGATGGAACAGAAGTTATTGGAAACATTATTCATTGTAAGAATCAAAAATCAAGACTTACAGTAGAAAACAAAATGGTTGATGTTCGTTTAACCTATGATAAAGGATTAGATAAACATTATGGTTTGTTAGACCTTGCACTTAAGTATGGTATCTTTAAACAAACTTCAACAAGAATAGAACTTCCAAATGGAACTACTCAGTTCGGTAAAACTATTAACAACAATCCAGAGAAATACTTTACAGAAGATATCTTAGAACAACTCAATGAGTGTGCAAAAAAAGAATTCAAGTATGGTAAAGAAGAGATTCAAGAAGTTGTTGATACAGAAACAGGTGAAGTAATTGCAGAATAGAATAGAAGAAATAATTCTAAAAAACCTATTCGTATCAGACACATTTACTAGGAAAGTAATCCCTTATCTTGAGGAAGATTACTTTACAGATAGGTCTGAACGATTAGTTTACAAACAGATTGGTGAATACTTCATGAAGTATAATGAGTGTCCTACTCATGAGGCACTTAGTATTCAGTTAAATGATTTGTCTGGTCATAACGATGAAGAGATAAAGAATGCATTAACTACAATCAATCAATGTAAACAAAACACTGAGGAAACACCACATGACTTTCTCGTAGATGAAACTGAGAAGTGGTGTAAAGATAGAGCAATCTATAATGCAGTTATGGAAAGTATTCAGATTATTGATAAGTCATCATCTAGAGAGAAGGGTGAGATTCCAGAAATTCTAAAAGATGCATTATCAGTTTCTTTTGACCAACACATTGGTCACGATTTTATTGAAGATTCAGATGAAAGGTTTATATCTTATAATACTGTAGAAGACAAACTACCATTTGACCTTGAAATGATGAACAAGATTACGAAGGGTGGTTTACCAAATAAAACCTTGAATGTTATTATGGCAGGAACAGGTGTTGGTAAATCACTATTCATGTGTCATTGTGCAGCTAATAACCTTATGATGGGTAAGAATGTACTTTACATATCCATGGAAATGAGTGAAGAAAAGATTGCAGAAAGAATTGATGCAAACTTAATGAATCTACCTATTCAAGAACTCTCTAATTTACCAAAAGAAATGTACGATAAGAAAGTAAAATCTATTCGTGATAAAACAACAGGTAAACTAATTGTTAAAGAGTATCCTACTGCATCTGCACATACAGGTCACTTTAGACATTTACTACAAGAACTTAACCTTAAGAAAGACTTTATTCCAGATATCATATATCTTGATTATCTGAACATTTGTGCATCATCAAGAATGAAAGCAGGTTCAAGTGTTAACTCTTATACAATGGTTAAAAGTATTGCAGAAGAACTAAGAGGACTTGCAGTTGAGTTTAAACTACCAATTATGACTGCAACCCAAACTAACAGACAAGGATTTACATCAACAGATGTAGGACTTGAAGATACATCTGAATCTTTTGGTTTACCAGCAACAGCAGATTTGATGGTTGCATTAATATCTACAGAAGAACTAGAAGAGTTAGACCAAATTATGGTTAAACAGTTAAAGAATAGATACAATGACCCAACATATTACAGAAGATTCATTATAGGTGTAGATAGAAGTCGTATGAAGTTGTATGATACTGAACAGTCTGCAACAGAAGAATTACATGATTCTGGGCCTGCATTCGACAAGAGTGAGTCTGGTCAGAGAATCTCTGGAGAAAAAACAGATGGATGGGATATATAATCCTCAATGGTACACATTACCAGATGTTTCTACTAATACACATGTATTAACAGTAGATGCACCAGAAGATGTATCATGTCTTAACGAAGAATTATGTAACCTTATTGACTCAGACATCGATACTGGTGGTAATAAACAAACTATAAATGCTGGTCTATCTAAATTCACTGGATGGAAATTTTTCAATGAAACCACTGACCATCTATTAAGTTGGGTAGCACATGCTATAACTAAATGTTATCTTGAAGTAGCAATGCCTGATACATTTTTACCAGTAATGACTCAAGTCTGGGGAATGAAATACGAAAAAAATGATGCAACTCCAGCTCATGGTCATGCACCATCAATCTTTAGTTGGACATATTATCCTTACATAGAAGACCCAGAAAGAGTACAACCATTAGAACTTTGTAGAGTTCCAGATGGTAGTATAGAAATAGATGTATCTTTATGTGCAGAACATGTACAAGATAAAACAAAACAATGGGGAGAACCTCTTCTCTCTATCCCACCTCATACAGGTCAATTGGTAATATTTCCATCATATGTAAATCACCAAGTAAAACCAGTTAAAGAAACTGTAGGTAGATATTGTATAGCTGGAAATGTTGCACATGATTTTGATGCATCAACTATGGTAAATGTTTGACATGTAGGTACACTTTTTCGTATAATAGTAAGTATGGAAAATGGTATAAAAATTCAAGAAAGGGGTGGTCAATTTAAGATTATTGAGATACCTCTTAATTCAAAAGAAATGCAACTTGCACTGGATAAGTCTAATCCAGATGCATCATGGGACTTAATGTGTCAAAGTATAAGATACAGAGTAGGTATCGATATAATTGGTAACTTCGACCTTGTTTCTCTCATCCTAAAAGGTGATGAAAGACCTTTACACTAGGGTACATATTTTGGTATAATATATGTATAAATTGAGGAATACATATGAAATTATCAGAATTAGTTAACGAAGTCAACAAAGAACAAGAGTTAGAACAACTATGTCAAAAACTCTGTGATGATTTGTTAAAAGAACATCAACGACAATATCCTACTCTTACAGACTATTCTTATGAATACAAAGTGTCTCGTAAGTACATCAAAGTTATTTCAAACAGTGGAAACCAACGCTCAGTTTGGGGTTTCATTAATCGTTTCGAGTTTCAAAAAGGAAATACTGGTATCACTTTTAAAGAAGGTGATGTATTGAAAGCAGCTGGTTGGGCAACTCCAGCATTGAACTCTCCAAGAGGTAATCTCTTTGAGGGATATCAAATCATGGGAATGAGAAAATATGGGCCAGACTACTTAAGGTAGTTTGACTCATAGGTACATAATTTAGTATAATATGTACATAGTGAGGAAAAAAATTATGACAATACAAGAAATCTGTTTAAAATTAAATGAAGAAAACATTAGTAAATTGGCAAAATATACTGGTGCAGAGGGTGTTTCAATGAAGGAATATGCACTTGCATTATTAGGGAGTCAGTCATAATGAAATTAGGTAATGCAGAAATAGTGATATCAAGAGAGGGTAAAATCTCAACATCAAAATTGTTAAAGTTTTTGAAAGAGAAAGTTAAATTAAATCTAGTTCCAGTTCGTGGTCAATATGATGCATATTGGTTGAGTGGTAAAGATGGTTATGACATGATAGATGGTAACAAATATTACAAGTTAACATTGAATGGTTATGGTATAGAAATTAATTGTACTGGTGATTACAATGCATTCAGTATGAAAGGTTCTTTACTTAATTGGATGAAGGCAGAGTTGCCTACTCCTCTTGTAGACGAGGCTGCATAATATGGAAAAAGCACTAATAGTAAATACACAATATTTGGAAAACTATAACTTAGATGGTGGGAACTATTGGAAGTTCAAAGGTGGTCAAGAATATGTTATTTCATTTGGTGTTACTAAAGAGATTTATGAAGAAAATGCATATGGTGAGGGTGAACATTCTTACTATGAATGTCCAGAGACTTCTGAAGCAACTATACTTGCATTGATTAATCAATTAGGTAATGCATCTAGTTGTGGTTATCAAGAGTTCGTAAAGGATTGGGAAGTTACAAATTTACCTTCTGCAATGACAGAAAATGAAATGTATTGGCAAAAAGATAAAGAAGCCTTTGAATTATTCAAAGCAAAAAGAATGACTTGGAAAGAGTTAGAAAACCAAGTTAAGGAGTTATAATGAAAAATAATGTAGTACCAAAAAATATTTTTATTGACATGGATGGTGTCCTTGTCGATTTTGAGAAAGGAATCAGTGAACTTATAGGTCACCCTTTGGGGAGTGACAACTATGGTCATTCTGAGTATGATAGGAGAAAACAAGAGTTAACTGATAAAAGATGTTTCAGAAAGTTACCACCTATGGTAGATTATCATGAGTTGATTGGGTATGTAAAACATACTGGTCTTAACTGGGAAATCTTGACAGCAGCTGGTGCAATAAACAGACAGCTTGTAGTTTGGGATAAAAACGAGTGGATTAAAGAATATGTAGACCCTTTTGTGGTAGTAACATGCACCTATAGTGGTAGTCAGAAGAAGATTTTTGCTCAAAAAGGTAACATTCTTATCGATGACAGACCAGAAAACATTGAAGCATGGGAGTCAGAAGGTGGAATTGGTATCCTTCACAAAAATGCAAGAGATACTATCAACGAGATTAAAAAACTAAGAAGTCCATTAAAATTGGTTGAAGAGAGTTTAGAAAATGCATAAATACTATAATAAAGAATATGTACCCAAAATCGGTGAAGATTTTTTACCATGGTTACAGTATCGTAAAACAGTAAGGAGAAATCGATACATATTGATTGGAATTTTAACATGTCTATTAATAATGGGAATAAGTCTGGTACTTTAACAGGCAACGCAACAGTTGATATACTTCAAAGAAAAGTGACTTTGAAGAAGGAACTTATTCATCTAAGAAAATTGAAAATCAACGAAAACAGACAAACACAACTTCAAAATCAAATTGAAGAATTTGATAAACTTCTAAAACAATATAGATTAAAAAAATAACCCAGTGAAATCGTAGGGAAATAAGCAGAGTCGATTGGCGTCCTTCCGCTCGGATAAAGTTAGGAAAACATTCACATATAACTAACAGAGTAAATTGCCACTAAGGGAACATCATGATGTTCCCTTTTTTATATGCATAAATAGTATTATGATTACATTTTTAGACCACTTAAAAGAAGATAATTCACCAGTAGATAACATCGGTCATGATATGCCTATGTCTTCTAAAAGAAAGAAACAACTTGCAGCTGATAGAGGTATCTTTAAAGACTTTGATGTTAGTCAATGGTCTGATTACAATCCTTATTCAAACTCATCTGAAAGTACTAAGAGAGAACTTAAACAGTTACAATCTTATGAAGTCTATCGTGATAATGCACAAGAATTTATGGACTTAGTAGATACTAAGTTATTAAAACCATTTATAGATTACTATAAAAAACATGACTTACCTTTAGAAGATATAGAAGAATGTAAGATACTAAAAGACCAATTTGCACCTATAGTTTTACAACTTAAAATACATTACAATAGACCAAGACCACAAAAATTATCAAAAGCACTTACATTTTTTCGTAAAGCAAACTTCAATGTATATCCACTAAAGACAGCAGAAACTCCTTCGTATCCATCTGGACATGCAACAGAAGGTAGATTTGTAAGTTTATATCTTGTAGATAAAGTACCATTTGAACACAAAGGTAACATCAAAAGAATAGGAGACGATATAGGTCATTCAAGACAAATAGCTGGTGTTCATTACCCAACAGATACAGAGTTTGGTCATCAACTTGCTGGTGCATTCTATACTCACTTCAAGAACAAAACTGGTATAAAAGAACATAAAGTACACTTTGATGGACTAGAACTACTATATGAAGGTGGTATGTTAGCAAGTGGTCAAGATTTATTTAAAAGAAACAACAAGGACGACTTCATAAAAAAGGGAAGTAAAGGTGAGTTGGTGGATGTTGATGGAAACACCTTAAAGATAAAAAACAACGATGCATTCCTTCGTCTTAAAAAAATAATTAGTGGTGCAGATGATGATACAGAATTAGACCCAGAATGGAAAACTTTACATAAAGATGCATTTGGTGTTATACATTCTAAAATAGATAAGATTGCAAATGGATTTTCTACAACCACTGGTGCAAATCCTAAAGGTGAAGACTGGGAATCTATTATTGCAGTTGCAGTAAACAAACTACAAGGTAAGAAATGGAATCAAGGTGACGAATGGGATAGAGCAGAAAAGTTTTGGGGAGATTGGGAAAACCAAGGAATGAAACTTGGTCAAGACTTTATCAAGAAAATTAAAGTTAAAAAACTGGAACAACTGGGTGCATCGACTTTACCTATATCTAAAGAATGGAAAGGAACAAATAAAACACCAAAGACAGACTTGATAGATGGTAATAAAAGGATATCACTAAAAAAAGCAGGTGGTTCACAACTACTATCTGCTGGTAAATTCGAAGCAATATCTACAGTAGAAGCTGCAATGAGAATGTATTCTATTGACCCAAAAGGTAAAAGAACAGTAGAAACATTACTTGATAATTTAGAAACTAAAATGATTAAACTGTCTACAAAAGATACTGTAGGTAATTTAGAAAAGTTAGGAAAGAAAACAAATTTATCACCAGCTGATAAAATAAAAGTTGCAGAGTTAGACCAAGGTCAACTGTATGCAAAAGAGTTAACGAATGAAATGGAAACCCTTTTTAATAAAGAACAACTAATGAAAGAATTTTTTTGTTGGGAAGCTGCAACAGGTGAAAACAAATTTGGTAAAGATTCTCAAGGTGTTGCAAACCAAGTAATAACATTTAAAGAAACAGGAACAATTACAGATATTTTACCACTAAAAACACCTAGTCAAGCAGGTAAAATACTTGCAACAGGTAATACCTTTTATATATCATTTAAGAGTTCATCTGGTTCACCACCCTATCTTGCATTAAGAAGTAAAAAAATAAAACTAACTGCATCGTATCAACCTACCTTTGCAGACATTATAAAAGAAGAATGTGCAAGGGAAAGAGTAGGAATGCAAGTTTTACATGAAGGTAAAGTAGAACAGTTAGATGAATTCCAATTATTTAACAAACTTGTAAGTAAAGCAAAAGGTGTTGCAACTTCAATTAAAAACCAAGCAAAACGAATACTAGATGCAATTCTAAAACGATTAAAAGATGCATTCAACTGGATTAAAAAACAAGGTAAAAAGTTAATGGATGCAGTTTTAAACTTTTTTGGTTTAGATATGTCAATCTCAAAATTAAAAGGTGGGGGTAAATACCCTATATTATCATAACGGCAAAAGCAAATTTACATTTAGAACACATCGAAGACGAAATTTTTAATACAGGAGTAGATGGTGCAAGACAATCTATTCTGTTCCTACTATCATTGTCTAAGATGTTATCATCTGGTAGTAAAGGTATAAAGAATGTCACTGTAAAGTGGGATGGAGCTCCAGCAGTATTTGTCGGTGAACATCCAGAGACAGGTGAATTTATAGTTGCAAAGAAAGGATTGTTTGCAAAGAAACAGGAATTCTACAGGACACATAAAGAGATAGATGAAAAGTTATCTGGAGACCTTGCAGATAAATTTCACATGTGTTTAGATAATTTTAAAGGATTAGGTATTAAAGGAATATTACAAGGTGACTTAATGTTTACCAAAGGAGACCTAGAAACTAAAAAAATTAATGGTGAATCGTATGAAACATTCCAACCAAATACAATCGTATATGCAGTACCTTCTACATCTAAACTTGCATCTACTATGAGGAAAGCAAATGTAGGTGTTGTTTGGCATACAACTTACAAGGGTGATTCACTATCGAATATGAAAGCATCATTCGGTGCAGATATTTCTAAGTTAAAAAAATCATCTAAAGTGTGGTTGGACGATGCATCATACAATGATGTGTCTGGAACTGCAACATTCAATATGAAAGATAGTGTAGAAATGACCAGATTAATGTCCAGAGCAGGTAAAGTTTTTCAATCAATATCTGCACCTCAACTTACTAAGTTTCTTAAAATGCAAGAAAGTATGATTGATGGTGCAACTTATAAAACCTATCATAATAGTAGAGTTAGAGCTCAAGACAATCTACTTAGAATGAACTATAAGAAACATACAGAAGGATACTTTAAATTTGCAGAAGAAAGATTACAAAAAGAAGTAGACAAGTTGAAGTCTGCAAAAGGTAAGGAAACAAAAACAAAAAACAAAGATATGTTTTTAACTGAGATAAGAAAGTCTTTACCAATACTTACAAAGTTAGTAGAGTTTCAAGCACTTATAAATTATGGTAAAACTAAGATACTATTTAAATTAAATAAGGCAAAACAATTAACCAATCTATTCGTCAAGAAAGATAATGGTTTTGATGTGGTTGCACCAGAAGGTTTCGTTGCAATTGACGACAACTTAGGGGGTGCAGTGAAGTTAGTAGACCGAATGGAATTCTCACTAAATAACTTTACAGTCCAGAAGAACTGGGACAAATAAATTATGGAGATATATTATGTCAGATGCATTAAAGAACTATGCAAAAAATGCCTTTCACTTTGAAGGTGAAAAGTATATTGTTAACGATAAGGATGGTGTTCCTTTTGAATTAAGTCAACATGTTTTAGAATTTGAAGGTAACACTTGTTTTGAAAGAAATCACCCCACCTTTATTTCACAAAAAAGAAAAGTCATATTAACATGTCCTCGTAAGGTAGGACATTCATCAATTCGTTATTACTTGAATTATATGAATGCAGTGAATAATGACGATTGGATTTGGATTGAAGACGAAGATAGATACCCTAAAAATTTTTTAAACAAAGATGATTTACTAGAACTTTATAATGATTTATTTTCAGATAAAAATAAAATCAATGTTATTAGTAATGAAGATGCAGTCAATCAAGATGTATATACAAATGCAACTCAATACAACTATTCCTCAGAACTTGTTTGGAATCAAAATAAAGAAAAAATAGAAGAATTATTTGGTAAAGAAAACACAATAACTTGGATTCAAGAATTTGCAAATAATTCAGAATCAATCCTTGAAAAAGAACAAACTTTCTCACCACCACTACAAACATTAAAACCATTTACAGATTATACAACATATTTGATTGTTAGAGACCCTTGGGATAGATTTATGTCTGGTTTGATAACAGAAATGGATAATGGATTATTAAATCCTTGGAAATATGATATGATAGCAAATACAGAAAGAGGATGGGAACTTTTATACAATTCATGTAAAAGAATACTTTTCTTTACAGAACCAGAATATTTAATGATAGGTGGACTAGATGGCCCACAAGCAAATCATACATTTCTTCTAGGAAGACCTTTATGGAGAGGTAAGTCAATGTATGACATATATGATAATCTTATACATTATAAACATGATATTTCATTTAAAACTAATGACCATGGTCAGATGGGTGTAGACCATGAATCTTTAGAAGAAAACACAGGTGTAATTGATTCTTTAGTAAAATTAGGATTCATATCTCAAGATGCAGTTGAAGATTTACATGTAAAAGAAAAACATAATATGCATGGACATACCCATGTAAATGTTACACCACATATAAGACAACATGTTATGAATGAATTACAAGAAGATGAAGACCTCAAAGACTGGTGGTCAAGATGTCGAGAACTTGTTGATATTGAATATGAATGTCTTAAAAACAACAAACACAAATTTTAAAATACATAAATACCTATATGAAATCTTTCAAAGACATAGTTGAGGTTAAATCTAAGATAGCTGTCTTTGCATTTGGTCGGTTTAATCCACCAACTGCTGGACACCTTAAACTTGCAATGAAAGTAAAACAGGTCGCTGGTTCTAACGATGGGTTTATCTATACAAGTCATAGTCAAGACCCAAAGAAAAATCCATTGGATTATAGAACCAAAACAAAGTTCATGAAACTCTTGTTTAGACCAGCAAAAGTAACAGTTTCTACATCTAATTCTAGAACAGTATTTGATGTAGTTGTTGATTTATATAACCAAGGATACAGAAGTGTAAAGATGGTTGCTGGTTCGGATAGATTAAGAGAGTTTGAGAGTCTACTCACAAAGTACAATGGTGTGAAAGGTAGACATGGTTTCTACAACTTTAATGATATCGAATTGGTATCAGCAGGTGAAAGAGACCCAGATGCAGATGACATATCTGGTATGTCTGCATCTAAGATGAGAGCAATGGCTTTTGATGGTGATGAGAAAGGATTTATTTCTGCATTACCAAGAACTTTTAGACAGGGAAAACAGTTATATAAATCAATTAGAAAAGGAATGGGACTCTCAGAAGAGTTTCATCATATACCAGAGTACATAAGAAATGACATTGGAAGAGACATACGCATCGCTTAACGAGGGAATTAACGACCCAGGCATTTTCAAAGCTGTCTTCATGGCAGGTGGGCCTGGCAGTGGTAAATCCCTTGCGGCAAAAAAATTAGGTTTTCAGTCTATGGGTTTACGACCAGTAAACTCAGACACATCTTTTGAAAATGGTCTTAAGAAAGCAGGTCTTTCACTTAAGATGCCAGAAGATGAAGAAGAACAAAGAGATGCAATCAGAGTTCATGCAAAAGCCATGACTGCAAAACGACAAGACATGTTAGTCAAAGGTCGTATGGGTCTAGTAATAGATTCAACTGCAAGAGATATCAAGAAACTACTCGTACAAAAGAAACTACTAGAACAACTCGGTTATGAAACTGCAATGGTATTCGTAAATACTTCTTTAGAAACTGCATTAGATAGAAATAGAACAAGAGAAAGAAGTATACCAGACAAGATAGTACAAGACAACCATGCAAAAGTTCGTTCAAACATGGGTAAACTACAAAATACATTTGGTCGTTCAAATTTCTTTATCATCGACAATGATGGTGATGTAAAAGATTTAGAAAAAAATACAACTAAAGTGTTTCCTAGACTTAAATCTTTTGTAAAATCTTTCCCTACAAACAAAATGGCAAATGCATGGAAAACTGCATTGACTATGAAACCTATGAAAAATATTGCATTGGCAGCTGCATATGAACATCCAGCAGAGATGGAAAAAAGATTAGAAGAAGATAGAGTAACAGATGCATTGGGTGTTAAACAGAAAAGAGAAAGAGAACAACTTAAAGATAAACACGATAAAGAAAAAGACAGAGATAGACTTAGAATGACCAGACTTAAAAATACTCAAACAGGTCAACAAGATGAAGGAAAAGGAGTCAATCGAGCCCAACAAGCTGCAATTGCAATTGCAAAGAAAAAATCTGGTAAGTATGACAAAGATGGTAACAAAAAAGAAACATCTGATGCAATCCTAGCTACTAAAGAAAAGATTTATAAAGACCTTAAAAAGAAAAAAGCATACTTTGAAAAAGAGTATGGTGATAAGGCAGATGAAGTCATGCATGGAACAGCAATGAACATGGCAAAGAAACAACATAAGGTTGCAGAGGGTAGGTTTACAAGTGAGTTAACAAGACAACTACAACTTGAAGTACTTAACATGTCACAAAGAAGAAAGATTGGTATGAGAATGAAAAGACTTGCAAAGAAAATTGCAAGAACTAAAGCTCGTAAAAAGAAAAGAATGAAAGACCCAAGAGCTTTGAAGACCAAAGCACAAAAACAAGCAAGGTCAATTTTATTCAAAAAGATGTCTGGTGGTAAGTCTTCTGGTGAGTTAGCAATTGGAGCTAGAATTGCAATTGGTAAAAAACTTGATAAAAAGAAAGGTGCAATAGCAAAACTTGCTAAAAGATTAATGCCAAAAGTTAAAAAAGCAGAAGTTGAAAGACTTGCAAGCTTCAGACAGAAACAAAATCAAAAAGATAAGCAGTAGAATTACTGATATATATAAATACTATAGGAAAGATTAAACAGGAGACCACAATGTCAGATATACAAGATAGAATGAAATTCAACAGTGGAACTGATAAAGTAACTAAATCAGTTGCTGACGCGGTTTCAGATGTCCTCAATTCTGGACAAACACCTAAATCTCGTTTTGAACAACAAGCAGAATTAATGGGTTACCCTACACAGGAAAAACCAGAAGTTGCAGAATCGTTCACTAAAGAATTACAAGAACTTAGAAAAGCAGTAAACGATGATAAGAAACAATTTATCCTCAAAGCTAGAAAAGCAAAAGAAAATGGTGATAAAACCTTCATGTTTGGTGGTAAAGAATACCCTTGTACAGTAGGTGAAGCATACGATAAAAAAGGTAAAAAAGTTGTCAAAGCATCACATTGTAATTCAGAAGACAATAGTAATGACAAGTCAGATGATGGTGATGGGTTAGATAAAGTACAACCTAAAGCAGTTAAGAAAAAGTTTAAAGACAGAAAAGACAAAGACATCGATAACGATGGTGATGTTGATTCATCTGATAAATTCTTGCACAAGAAAAGAAAAGCAATATCAAAAGCAATCGACAAAAAAGAAGATGCATCAGAAGGTAAATATGATGCAAGAAGTAAATCTTTTAAAGAAACTCTTAGAAGATTAGGATATGTCAAAGAAAAATCATTGATATACACAAACAAAAAAACTGGAAAATAAATATGTCATACTTAAGGGATGCTAAAACAGTATCATCTGTTGCAGATGCATACAGGTTAATGTATGCAAAACCAAATGAAGATATCTTAAATGAGGAGTTAATAGACTCTCTCATCGAAGATGTTCGTGATGATGAAATTAATGAATGGTTAGAGTATCTCGAAGAAATTAAATCTGTCTTTTCTGTACCAAAACAAAACATGCAGAAGGTTAAGGTTGCCATAACAAAACTATCAAAAAGACATCCAAAAGTTAAAGTATCATTCGGTACACATTCAAAAGGTAAGTTTGTAGATGATAATAATATAAACTTTGATGGTAGTCATGGAGATATTGATAACTTTATGAAAGCTATCCAAAAAGATAAAGCTCTCATGAAGTTGATGGAAGGTAGTGAATTAGAAGAAGGTGCATTAGCAGACAAAGCTAAGAAGTCTGGTATCTCAGTAGGGACATTAAGAAAAGTTTATAATCGTGGTATGGCTGCATGGAAGACAGGTCACAGGCCAGGCACGACTCCACAACAATGGGGACACGCAAGAGTAAACGCATTTATAGTAAAGAAAAAGAAAGGTGGTCTAAACCACGATAAAGACCTTGCACATGTTGTACATCCAGATGACAGTATGTTGGATGAAGTCAAAAGACAAGAAGTCGATGCAATGAAAAAGGTTTCTAAAGACATGCAGAGTGTCTTAAAATCTTATCAAAAGATTGCAAACATGGGTGACAAAGAACTCAAGAATACAGTTCATAACAAATCTTACAAACAAGTTTTAGATGCAAGAGACACAATCCTTAAAATGATTGGAACTCTTAACACTAAAATGTTAATGCAAAAAGAAAACTTTGAACTAGTAGAAGCATCTGCTGGTGAAATGATTGACAAACTATTCAATCTAAAAGGTAATAAAGATGCTGGATATGGTGTTGCAAAAATGTTAAGTATGACTGGTGTTAAAGTCATTCAAGCAATGCAGAAACAAAATCCACAAGGATTTATGAAAACTGTAATTGCATTAGGTAAAGAAAAAGGTAAAATGCAAATACCAACCAATAATGCATTAATGAAAATGTTCAAACAACAAGGTGTTAAACCTATACCAGAAGCACTTG
>Ga0181417_1000339_pt1 | contig 15737 bp, 12 predicted proteins | sample 40SPOviralmetaG_FD_130142 | JGI IMG/M metagenome (GOLD analysis project Ga0181417, IMG submission 130142) | Marine viral communities from the oligotrophic San Pedro Time Series (SPOT) site, San Pedro Channel, CA, USA - 40 SPOT_SRF_2013-02-13 | ecosystem: Environmental > Aquatic > Marine > Strait...
TGATGCACTTGCTTCTAGTGACAGACGTATTATGGGTCCAGGATATATGAAACCAGGAATGGGAGATGGTGGCGCATGTCACCCAAGAGACAATATTGCTTTACGTTGGATGGCAGATAATCTAGAATTAGGTTATGACTTATTTGATGCTGTAATGCTTTCAAGAGAAGTACAAGCAGAAAATATGGCAAAACGTTTAATGCAATTAGCGGGACACGAACATCCAAGTTTTGGATTAGTTCCAGAACTACCAGTAGTAATTGTAGGCAAAGCATACAAGCCACTAGTAGCCTATGAAGCAGGCTCTAGTAGTATGCTTGTTGGACACTATATAGAAAATGCAGGATTTGAATTATATTATTATGATGAGAAGACTGGAGATATTCCTCCCCAAGAAGTCTTAGACAAACCAGCAGTATATCTACTAGCACACAATCCAGAAATCACTTATGGTGATCAATTAGATAATGTGCCTGGTTGGTATAACGGCAAACACAACAGAACAGACTGTGATACTGCATTAACAGTAGCAACAGGTAATGGTACAGAATTAAATTTTGCACCAAACAGTATTGTTGTTGATCCATGGCGTAAGACTCCGGACATCGATAATGTACAAGTTGTACATTATGGAAATACTAGAGGAAGAATGTAAATGAATGGTGGGGGCTTGTCCCCCTCCAACTAGGAATGATATGAGCGAAAGAATTGAAAGAATAGAAGAAATAGACAAGTTACTTACTGAAGAAGTAAGTCAAACTTTCTGTCTTGCCAAGTGGCATCACACTACTATCTATCTTCACAGAGGGCAAACACACAGTTGCTATCACCCTAAGCCACACGATATTCCATTACAAGAATTAAAGTACGACCCAAGTGTGCTTCACAATACACCACAGAAGATTGACGAACGTATTGAAATGTTTAATGGTGACAAGCCAAGTGGATGTCAGTATTGCTGGAACGTTGAAGAACTAGACGAAGGCAAAGGTCCTAATGAAGATAAGCATGTTAGTGACAGACATCAACGTAATAGTAGCATATACACTGAAGACAGACTCAATGAAATATTATATAATCCGCCTGACTATAAAATAAATCCAGAGTATATTGAAATTGCATTTAGTAACGAGTGTAACTTTAAGTGCGGATACTGTCACCCTATGCATAGTAGTTTATATAGACAAGAGATTAAAAAGCATGGACCATACGACATGGTCAGCAATCACCAAGCAGACATTGATTGGTTTGACATATACGAAGAAGACTCGCCTTATGTAGATGCATGGTGGAAGTGGTGGCCAGAAGTAAGTGAGACCCTAAACATACTTAGGATAACAGGTGGTGAACCTATACTGCATAAAACTACATGGAAACTATTTGAAGAACTAAGTGAAAACCCTAAACCTAATATAGAAATTAATATCAACACTAACTTAGGATATACAAGTAGACGTGTTGAAAGACTTGTTGATGCTGTTAAAGACTTAACAGAAAATAATAAGATACGTGGATTTAAGATGTTTAGTTCTATGGACACATGGGGCAAACGTGCAGAATATTTGCGTACAGGATTAGATATAGAACTTTGGGAAAAGAACCAAGACATATATTTACGTGGTGTTAAAAGTCATATAACACACATGGTAACATTTAATATACTAAGTGTAACAAGTTTCAAAGACTATTTGAAAAAAATATTAGAGTGGCGTAAAACATATGAAGATATTATTCCTAACAACTTAGGAAGTTCCCCTGATGTTAGAAAGATTAGATTTGATACACCATACCTGAAGGAGCCATTGCAATATGATATGCACTTGCTACCAAAGGAAGAGTTCTTACCATACTTCGATGACATACTAGAGTTCATTAAAGAGAACATTGTTGAAGATGATCGCACAATGTTCAGTGGTTTAGAATACGAAAGATTTAGAAGAGTACGTGATTACTTTGCAAGTACTCAATATGACGATGAGAGAATTAGAAGAGGTAGAATTGATTTTTACAAATGGTTTAACGAATACGACAAACGTAGAGGTACAAACTTCTTAGAAACTTTCCCTGAGATGGAAGGCTTTTATAGAATGTGCGAAAAGTTAAATGCAGATGATATTCAAATAGTAGATGTAGGATAATGGCAAAAAGAAAAATACCAGTACACAATGTTACGCCAGATGAGGTAATGGAGAATAAGTCTTTTTGCATGTTGCCGTGGATTCATATGCACATAACACCAGACGGTAAACCGCTACCTTGTTGCATTGGTAATATGAAATATGCAGACTCCATAGGAAGAAAAGATTTAAGTATCGAACAAATGGTAAACTCTGATTGCATGAAAGACCTACGTGTTAAAATGATTAAAGGAGAGAGGCACGAAGTATGCAATGGTTGTCATAAAATAGAAGATACCAGTGAAGGTACTTGGAGTTTTAGAAAAACAGTAAACAAAAAGTACGGAAAGTATGCAGGTAATATATTAAGACGTACTGATAGAGAAGGCCACATAATAGAATTCAAAATGAGATACTTTGACATTCGATTAAGTCATGTGTGTAACATGAAGTGTCGTACTTGTAATAGTGGCTACAGTAGTTTGTGGGAAGCCGAAGATAAGAAGCAAGGCATCAACTTTACAGGAGATATGATGCATGATCGTAACCCTACAAAGTTTGAAGAAATACTAGAGCATGTACCTTACATGGAAGAGTGCTACTTTGCAGGTGGTGAGCCATTAGTAGATGACTATCATTACTATCTGTTAGAAGCATTAATAGAGCAAGGCAGAACAGATGTTAAACTAAGTTACAACACTAACCTAAGCAAACTAAAGTTTAAGAAGTACGATGTGTTAGCACTATGGGAGAAGTTTGATAATCCTGTTAATGTGTACAGCAGTATTGATCACTGTGAAGAACGTGCAGAGTATATTAGAAGTGGCACTAAGTGGGAAGACATAGAAAAGAATATTAAAACATTACTGATAGAGCCTAATGTAAATTTACAAATCAGTTCAACAGTAAGTATGTTAAACTATCCTACATTAGAATACTTTTATAGGAAAATGTTGTCTACAGGACTTATGCCAGGAGGTGACTGGCAGTTGAATCCTGTTAGTAACCCACAATGGATAAGTGTTTATAACTTGCCACAAGAACTAAAAGACAAGGGCAGAGAAGGCATAGAAAATATAATAGACTGGGTAAGCAGTGATGAAAAAATTATTAGAATGTTTAGGAAAAGAAATTATAATTTTGAACACACAATATCAAACATAAAAGCATTTCCTGATTTAGTAGATGCAAACGGTATTGGTTTTGAACCAGTGAGACCTCATTTTGTAGAGGAAACTAAAAGACTAGATGGACTAAGGAAAGAAGACTTTGTAGAAGTGTTTCCGGAGTTGAGAGAATTATATGAGTGAGTATATTAAAATACAAGACTTAGATAAAGAAACGTTGCTCACAGAAAGCAAAACTTTTTGTATGTTTCCTTGGCTACATCTTAATGCAACACCTAAAGGAGATATATACCCTTGCTGTAGTAATGATTACTCTAACCCAATTGGTAATGCTAAAGATATGTCTTTACAAGAAGCATTTAACTCAGACTATATGAAGGACTTAAGACTTAATATGTTAGCAGGCAAGAAAACAGATATATGTAACTTCTGTTATAGTCATGAGAAAGCGAGTCCGCATAGTTTTAGAACATATAGCATAGATAACTTTGCAGAGTCTTTTGATGAAGTTTTAGGTATGACTCATAAAGATGGTACTGTAGATAAACTAAAAATGAAATACTTTGATATAAGGTTTAGTAACATTTGCAACTTTAAATGTAGAAGTTGTGGTACAGAGTTTAGTAGTCAATGGGCATTAGAAGATAAGAAAACATATAACCCAGACGGACCTGTAATTATACATGTTGACGATGAGAAAGGAACTGTTCTCGAAGAAATAATAGATCAAGTAGAACATATTGACTTAGCATACTTTGCCGGAGGTGAACCTTTAATTACGCCTGAACACTATGTGATACTCGAAGAGATGATACGCAAAGGAAGAACAGATACAGTATTACGTTACAACACAAATGCTAGTACAATAAGTTATAAGCAGTATGATATATTAGAACTTTGGAAACATTTTGATAAGATAGAATTAAGTTGTAGTATTGATCACTATGGCGACCGTGCTGAGATTATGAGATCAGGTACAAAATGGGGTAAGGTAGAAGAGAACTTAAAAACATTTAGAGCTCTAGACTATGTAGAGTTCCAACTCAATACAGTATTCAGTATTATGAACTATCCTACTATTACAGAATTTTATGACTACATGAGACAGAAAGGCTTAGTAGACTTTGACAAAGATTGGTATCACACTTTATACCTAGCAGACAATCCTAAGTACTATAGTGCAAAAGCATTGCCAAAGAGTATGAAGAAAGTTGCAGGTAAGAATGTAAGAGAATTCTTTAAAGGCAACAAAGGTTGCATAGATAGGATAACTAATAGTGCGGCTGACTTTGCAGACACAGAAGATAATTGGGAAGAATGTAAAGATGCATTTTTTGAAAACACATTTAGATTAGATGATATTAGAGGTGAAGACTTTTTTAAAGCCTTTCCAGAATTAAAAAGGCTCCAGGGGAAATAATGAAAACAGCAAAACAATTAGTAAAAGACAGTAAACATTTTTGTGTTTTACCATGGATACATTTCCATGCTTGGCCTAACAAGAAAGTAATGCCGTGTTGTGTTGCTGACAGTGAAGCACCAGTTAGTGAACTTAAAGATGACGAAAGCATATTAGAAATGATGAACTCAGAAGAGTTTAAGAAAATGCGTACTGCTATGCTTAATGACGAACGTTACGAAGCATGTTCAAGGTGCTATGACTTAGAAGCAAACGGTACATGGACATTAAGACAAAGTCAAAATATGGTACGTGGTATTGACAATATTGATCTTATTGAAGCAACAAACATAGACGGCAGTATTGACGAGTTTAAACTAAAGTACATGGACATACGTTTCTCAAACTTATGTAACTTTAAGTGTCGTAGTTGTGGACCTGGTTGTTCAAACTTGCATGGCGAAGAAAAACTGCAAATGATTGAAGAGCATGTGTTTATAACACGTTTTGGAAACGAGAACGATAAGAAAGCAAAGACTCTTATATCTAATAACGAAGGCGGCACATTTATGGATAAGTTAAGACCTTACTTAGATGATGTTGAAGAGTGTTACTTTGCAGGTGGAGAAATACTTGTTACACCAGAACACTACGAATGCTTAGACTATTGGATTGAAAACGACTTAGCAAAAAATATACAATTAAATTATACAACTAACATGAGTAAGATATCTCACAAAGGTAGAGACTTAATTGAGTTATGGAGTCACTTTCCTAAAATGGAAATATGGGCAAGTATAGATTCTATTGGAGAGCAAGGCGAACTAGTGCGTAAAGGATTTAATTGGGAAAAAGTAAAAGAAAACATGCTTACAATAAAAGAGAAATCACCGCACATTAAAGTTGGTGTAACACCTACTGTGAGTATATGGAATATATTTGACTACTGTGATATGTATGATTGGATGTATGATAACGGATTTATTAGTAGAGAACTTCCTCCACGTGTAAATGTTTTAACATATCCAGACTTTGCGGCAATACAAATACTTCCTAATAGTACAAGGCTAGAAGTTATAAAACAACTGAAAGATTATATTGCCAAGTTCCACGCAGAGGAAGACACAGACTTGCGTAATGATTTTAAAATGTTAGTGCAAACACTTTGGACAGGAAAAGAAAACAAAGAGAAACTATTAGAGTTCTTTGATAACAATGACGAATACGACATGATTAGAGATGAGAACATGATAGCAACTATACCACAACTTAACGAGGTTTACGAATGGTGTCAAAGAAACTAGTAGAGATTAAGGCACCTGAGAAGTATCTTAGTGTTACCTGGCAGGTAAACAATTTCTGTAACTTTAGTTGCACATACTGTAACCCTGGTAACTGGATTGGTGACAGTCCTAACGAGGGCAACACTGATCTATATATTGCTAACATAGATAAAATTATTAGCAGGTATAAAGAAAGAGACTACAAACACTTTAAGTTTTTCTTTAGTGGTGGTGAGCCTACAGCATGGAAAAACTTTATACCTATTTGTGAACATCTAAAAGAAGTACTACCAGATTGTACTATTGCAGTAAACACAAATCTAAGTAGACCTAAAGCATGGTGGGAAAAGCATTTACATTTGTTTGATGATGTTGTTGCAAGTTTCCATGTAGAGCAATCTAAGAAAGAACAATATGCTGAAACAAGTATATACTTATGTGATAAACTAAATTATCTAAGTTCTAAAATACTATTGCACGATGAAAGATTTTGGGAGTGTGTTGCATTTGGAGAACACCTCAAGAAAGTTATGCCTAACTATTTTATAGAGTGGACTCCGTTGTACGACGAACTAAGTGCAAACGCAGGTCCTTGGGAATATGACGATCCTAAGAAAACAGAATTTATAGAACAACATTCAATAGAGCAAGAAGAAACTATTGAGAATCCTTACAAGAGAGAAAGTGGTACAGCAAGTTATACAGTAAGGGAAGGCGGCGAAGAAGCAGTATGTACAAGTAACAATGTTATTGTAGACAGAGAAAACTTCTTTACTGGTTGGAACTGCGACATAGGTGATTGTGTGTTTATATCTCCTGTAGGCGAAGTAAGTTTAGCAAGTTGTGGACTTAGTGGAGTTGTAGGACATATACTTGATGACATAAGCAAGGTAGGACCTAAAACAATTACATGTACCAAGTTTCATTGTATGTGTGGTACAGATATTATTATACCTAAGAGGTATAACGCAGACTCGGAGGTAATAGCAGTTGGCACTGATTAATGGAACTACAGTAAGATTCTACGATGTAGAGTTAGACAGGTATGGCAAAGTTGTCAGCGAATGGCATACTGATCATGAAACGCCAGTGATTACATTTATGCACGACTGGGACGAAGATAACAATGACTACTATGTAATTGAGTTTCGTAAGAGTCCTGTATTAGGATTAATACAATTAGAAGAAGTATTAACAGAACAGCAACTAAGCAATTTAAAGCAGTCTAACAGCAATTTTTATTTAGTTGTGTCAAATAGTCATGAAGCCTTTTTAAGTTGCGTACAAGACGTTTACAGCGGTCTAGTGGACCGTTACAGCATACCTGCACACAAAATAATACTGATGACAGGAGCATTTGAAGCCGGCAAACTAAATGAAGAGATAATTGCTGAAAGAGATAATAACGATTCAGTTAAAATAAAGATTATAGTAGACTTTGAAAAAAGTGCTCAGAATCAAGTAGAGTACTTACTAGGACACAAAAAATTAAAGTTTGCAAAGACACTAGAACATAAACATTACGAAAAGAGTTTCCTAAACTTTAATAGACGTTGGAGAAATCATAGACCGTTGTTTGTTGCAATGCTCAAAATGGAAGGCTTGTTAGACAAAGGCTTAGTTAGTTTTGGACCAAGCGATGATAACAGAGACTGGAGCGAAACACACCCAACACTGGTAAACATGTTGCGCCAAGACGGACACAGAGACTTAGCAAGAAAACTAGACAACATGAAAGTAGAACTAGAGAACATGCCACCTCTGTATTTAGATCACAAGGAACTTGTAACTAATAGAGCAGAGTTCTTAGCACAAGATGATTGGATGTATGCTGAAACTTATTTTAGTTTAGTAAGTGAAACACATTACTTTGAACGTGACGAAGAGCACGGCATATTCTTTAGTGAGAAAGTATTCAAACCAATTAGTTTTAAACACCCGTTCCTATTAATTGCACCTGTAGGAAGTTTAGCCGCACTCAAGAGTATAGGCTATAAAACCTTTGCTCCTTTTATAAATGAGGACTATGACAAAATAAAAAATGATGTTAAACGTATGGAAGCAATTATACAAGAAACAAAGAGACTAGATGCACTAGAGGGTGATGAACTATCTGAATGGTTACATCAATGTAAAAAAATATGTGAATACAACTTTAATGTTTTATATAATAAAGACAAGTATGATTTTGCACACAAGGTAAACTATTAATGAGCAAGAAGACACAAAAAGAAAATCGCAAGAACATATCCAAACTAAATGAGGAAGTTCTCGATATTGACTACAAAGAAATTAGCAGTAGTTTAGCACACTATAACTTTCCTGCTGGTGCAATAAATCACCCTCACATAATGGAAGCAACAATAGATGAGATACCACGCATAAGAACTTGGAAAGAATACAGAAGGTTTAACGAACACGAAGACTTAACAGCACCTTGCTTGTTTTATCAAGCAAACGGTGAGATAAAACAGTTATTGCATTTAAAGTTTGATCAAGAGACTATATCAATGTGCAATCACAAAGGCTTGCACATATTCTTATACGAGCCTCTATGTTTATATTACGAGGGAGACCCTCTTGCTGGCTATTGGTTGAATGTACATAACTATGGCTTCTATACTGAATTCCCAAGAGAAGATGTCAATGGTGACGGAGACTATAATAGAATTAGATCAACGGAACTTGATTCTATAGGACACTTCATGGGACAAAATAAGTTACATAACGTAATTGTACACACAGGTGATTACTTAGTAGAAAAGGCATGTGATTACTATCAAGCAAATCACAGTATGAAATTGTTATGTGATGATCCATTCTTAAACGAATTGATAATGTACGACAATGCAGACATCACAATCAAACGTAGTTTTAACAAACACTTTGTTTGTACATGCTGGAGGTTTACAAGTATAAGAGCAATAATGTGTGCTATACTGAAGCAGTATGAAACAAGAGGTGTAAACAGTAATATCATATACTTCTTTGACACACCAATGGAGTATTTGTTAGACACACCTTGGATGAATGTAAACGGTAAAGGTGATCAAGAGAAATGCAGAGAGCCACAGTTTATGTTTAACTTAGCAGAAGGCTTAGAAATGTTAAACAAGGAAGTGCCGTTAACATATGATGTAAAAGCAAGTAGTAGTACACATGTATTTGAATGTGCTGGACATCACTATCCTGAGAACACAGACTTTGACAACATAGGTAATCCAGTTGTTGTGAATCCTACACACTTACCACTTGAACCTATTTACAGAGAAGCATTTGTAGATGTATGCATAGAAAGTCGCTACGGTCAACCTACTGGCAACATATCAGAGAAAGTATTACAAGCAATACAATTTAAGACTCCATTCTTAATGATAGCACCTCCATATACATTACAGTACATGCACGAACTAGGATACAAAACATTTGGAGACTTCTGGGATGAACGTTATGATTTAGAAGAAGATCATTTAGTTAGGGCAGAAAAGATTATAGAAATTACAGATTACATATCAGGACTTACATTAGAAGAATGCCATGACATGTATCTCAAAATGCTACCTATATTAGATCACAACTATAAAGTTATGGCGGAACGTAGTAGACTAGGAAGAATAACGCACATAGATCAATCTGATAGATTAAAAGAAGTTGAGGCTGTTAGTTGGGCCGCGCCTGAAGGCGAAACTCTCAAAGAAGTATTAATGAATCAAAAGGACAATAGAATTTACTAATGTATTACAACAATACAAACATATCTGAAATAAGTCTAAACAAGTATGATAGATTTATAACTCTCGGTTGTAGTTTTACTAGATACCGTTGGGCAACATGGTCTGACTTACTTGCAAAGGATATGCCTCAGGCAGAGTATATAAACTTAGGCAAGTGTGGTGCTGGTAACAGTTACATACAAACAATGTTAAGTCAAGCAAAAAGAAAATTATCTTTAACTAACAAAGACTTAGTAGGCATTTGTTGGAGTACGTTTTATAGAGAGGACAAATATATAAAAGGCGAATGGCGTACACCTGGCAATGTGTTTGGTAGGAAAGATGTATTCAGTGATGAGTATTTTAAACAACATGTAGACATACAAGGTATGACTATGCGTGATTGTGCAATTATAGATACTGTTACACAATCATTAAAGCAAGAAGAGTTTGATAGTTTTGCACTTATGGGTTTAGGATTAAACGGACAAGGTTACTATGCAGGTTTCTCTGATGAAGAAACATATCACATACAAAACTTATACAACGACTTAGATATTATAAATCCTTGCTTATGGACATTCAACGAGTGCAAGTGGCCTGTACATTACACATACAAAAGTTCGCATGATGGTAGTGACTTTGAAGACTATCACCCTAGCAGTATTGTGTACAGAGATTGGTTAGAGCATATAGGTTTTCCTTTAGGAGATGAAAGCAAGACTTATGCAAACTTTAGTCATGACATAATGAAACAAACAACATTACAAGAAGTGTTCAGTGACCCTCAGTGGCCTTGGGACGAAAACGGTGACCAATGGAAGATATAGATAACAAACAGTTTGCAGAATTTATTATAGCACATGGTAAAACAATTTCCTATGCAGGCGAGGACTTTGGTTATTATCAACCTGAACTTTTGAAAAGACTTTTAGATCTAGGCGCAACAATAAAAGACTTAGGCGACTATTCAAAAACAAAAGCACAAGAGAACATCGACGGTCCAAATATATTAATCATAGATGATAGAGATGGGCCTAAACATTATTCATGTCGTGAATGGTGTACTATTTTTATTATACCACATAGCGATAATGTGAACATACATAAGTGCCCTTGGCATGACACTGACTCGTATCTCAACCAGCAATACATATGGGAAAACAATATGTGGCAACGGTTTGGTGCCCATGGCACAATGCTAAAGCCGTGGACTGAACATGCTGATAAATTATTTCAACATCAGATACTAGGCATACACCCTGACCTTGCAATTTATTGGGACAAGATATATCCTGTGTATGCAGGTGCATCATATGAACATGTATTGTATAGAATACCTATACTTGAATCAGTACGCATGATAGAAAAAGCAATAGCAAAAGGTAAAGACAAGATTATATTCTCTAATGCCGATGAGGCACTACAACCTCACAGTATTCATATGGCGCACAGAATTATAGACTTAATAGGTTACATGCCAAAAAATAGTTGGTACATGCTAACAGGATGCCTAGACGGAGAAGATAGTTATAATAACTTATGTGATATAATGGGCATTGAACCTAAAATGAATATATTAAGCGGACATAGGTTTGAGAACGTAGTTAAAGATAGTATGTATATGGAACACCCTGAAAGAAGTCAAGACTTCACAGAGCACCCTCATTGGAAAGGCAGAGAATATAAAATAGGCAAGAGAGATAAAAAACTGTTATGTTTCAACAGGATGCCTCGTTGGCAAAGAGCTCGTATGGTAGCATTCTTACTAGAACATGATTTAGTTAAAGATAGTTATGTTAGTTTTGATTTATCAACTAATGCAGAACTAATGGGAACAAAAGAAGCATGGGACGTAGAAAATAGTCCAAACATTGACAACGAGTTTCGCGGAGATCCTTATATAAACAACATCTATAAATATTGGGATACCTTTCCTTTAGTGCTAAATAGAACAGTAGATAGGGATAATCCTGTTGACATAAATGACGATGACTTACAGTACTTCGACAATAGTTATTTTAGTGTTGTAAACGAAACAAACTTTTATCATTGTTTAGATGGTAAAGGTGGCAGACCTATAAATTGCGTACACACAGATGGCGTATTTATAAGTGAAAAGTTGTATAAGCCTATTGCACATAGGCATCCATTTATTGTTGCAGGGCTAAATGGAACTTTAAAGTATTTACGTGATGTAGGATACAAAACGTTTCACCCTATAATAAATGAAGACTATGATTTAATAGTCGATGACGAGGAGAGGTTACAAGCGATAGAGAAAGAAGTTTTACGTTTAGCAACACTTGATGATGATACTTGGTTACAGTTACAAGAACAATTAAAACCTATAATTGATCATAACTATAATCACATATTAAAGATTAAGAAACTAAGCACAACCAAGTTCGATGTAGCGGAGAAGTTTGCATGTTAAAATCATACGGAGAGGCTTTAAAGAAAACACTTGCGGCTGATTATATAAACAGCGAAGATAATCTAAGATACACAGAGTGGAAGAAGACATTTGTTTTATTTCCCAAAGAAACTATAAGCGGAAATAAGATTTGGTTAACAAAAGCATTTAAGAGACAACGTTGGTTACACATAGAGCCACCGCAGTTTCCTGTAGATCATTTTAACAAAACAGAATACGCAACGTTTGATGAAATATTTAATTTGAAGATGAGAAATGGCAGACGATCATAAGAAACATTTAGACTTTAACCTCACTAACATAGCAGTAGATGAGGCAGACGAAAGTAGGTATATAAGACCAGAGCTCGATGTGGAAGACGCAAGGCATCAGCAGATGATGAACACCATTGCTCCATATGCCAAGAAAGTACAACAAAAAAATACTAAGTCTGTTTATGTAGATTACAAAACTCGTAACACAAAACTAATGTTAGTTATGTGTCCTGAATGGGCACCGGAGTTTCCTCCTTTTAACTTAGCAAGACTAAGTGGTGTATGTAAAGCCGCAGGATATGAAACTAGCATACTAGACTTAAATGTTAAAGCATATAACCTCAATCAAAACAACTGGCAACCACTAAAGAAGATTCCTTTTAGATTATGGGATCCAAGTGCTAGTTGGCATTGGTTAGGCGAGACATACTACCACGACATTCATCCTCTATTAGAACCTCTACTAGAAGAAGGACTAGAACATATTATAAAAGAGAATCCTGATGTAGTAGGCTTTAGTCAATACTACATATCAGAAGAGCCAACTAAGTGGATGTGTTCAGAACTTAAAAAGAGAGCACCACATATTAAGATTGCTGTAGGTGGCAGTAACGTACAAAAAGATTGGTTTGACATACAACCATATTATGATTATATATGTACAGGTGAGGGAGAAGCCGCTATACTTAACATACTACAAGATGTAGAAGATGGTATAGACAGAGGTCCTATGTATAAGATTACACAGGAAGAAATGGAACGTATCAATATTAATGATATGCCTATGCCTGACTATGAAGGATTAGACTTTAACGAATACAAAGTACCTAATGGAGTAACCTCAGAGTTCTCACGTGGTTGTACTGCTAAGTGTACGTTCTGCGAAGAAACACACTTTTGGAAATACAGACAACGTATGGCCGTAGATGTATTACGTGAAGCAGAATACTTGTACTATGAGAAAGGTGCAGACATCATGTGGTTCATTGATAGTTTAATCAATGGTAACGTAAAAGAACTAAGAGCATTTGCTATAGCACTCAGAGAGAAAGGTGTTAAGATGCGATGGACTGGTTATGCTCGTTGCGATGGTAGAATGGACGATGACTACTTTAAAGACTTAGCAGAAGGTGGTTGTATCATGTTGAACTATGGTTGTGAGTCAGGCTCACAACATGTATTAGATGATATGGCAAAAGGTGTAACAATCAAAGAAATGGAAGATAACTTTGCTTCAGGTAAGAAGCATGGTGTGTATGCCGCAACAAATTGGATTGTAGGTTTCCCTACAGAGAAACGAACAGACTTTGCTAGAACAATGACGTTCCTATGGCGTAACAGAAACATGAACATCAACAACGTTGGTGCTGGTGTAGGTATGGCAGTAGGACCTGAAACTATTGTAGGACAGAATCCTCACAAATATAATGTATCGTATCACAAGTATCAGAACCATTGGATATCAAACGACTTTACTATTGCAGGCATACATGTTATGCACAGGGTAAAACTATTCCACACGTTCTTAGACTTCATGACAGGTTGCACAGATGTGCCGTTTGGTTATCCTGTGAGATTTAATCTGCGTAAAGAACATTACATGATCAGACTAAATCAAACTGATGTACAACACGAAATAGAATATGAGGACTTTGATTACGATATCATCAAGCCAGACATATCACCATTTGCAGACAACTTGGTAAATGAGATATGGCCATTCTTGAGAATGATGTGGCTAACCAGAGGTGGTTACAGATGTACTATAGAATTTAATCCTGAGATTGACAGCAAAGAGTTTGGTAGTCAGTTTGGTCCAGCAGATCAGTTTGAAGCACTATACAAGTTTATCATTGACGATGATGGTAACTGGAAAGCAAACTTTACATACGATTACAAGCAAGTAGACAATCCATATGATGATAGACCGCCTCCTAGTGAAGGTGGACGTAAAGGTCCATTTTATGCACAGGACTATTCACGTATGCAATCTAACACAGCCAAGAGAGCAAGAAAGTTAGCCAAGCCGGCTTGGAGTCATGAGGAAGGCAGAAGCCAATCAGACTTTGGTGACTTGTTAGATGAAGAAGAATATTTAAACAAGACCATTGATTGGACTTTTAATTATCATTACAAAGGTAAAGGACAATGGTTTAGAAACAAAGACACAGTAGAAGTACCAGATACAATTGGTGCAGGTGTTAATGATGACAACAAACATTTAGCGGCTGAAGGCAACAAATCAGCAGTAGGTGATGCAGACATGATCACAGTTAAAGTGGTGGACAACTAATGGGGAACAACTATCTGTATAACCTAGGTGATAGTTGGGCCTGGGGTTACAGTGATCAGTTAGGATTTGACATACCGCTAAAGAACACTTATGCAGATCGAGTAGCAGAACATTTTGGATTAGAAAAAGTAACATGTTGCCACCCTGGGTGGGCATTGGGCAACGCAGTAGAAAGATTTTTAAAACGTGTGTACCCTAAGATGACCGAAGGGGACTGTGTGTTAGTAACAGTACCACCAGACACTAGACTGGTTGTAGCAGGCAAAGACACACTAGGCGATGACACAACTAACAGACGCACTATCACAGTATTCTCAGACGAGCCTATGTGGCAAGAGACTGTGAAACGTAGCGGAGCAAACCCTTATCACTTTGAATTGATACTTAACAAGGACCTGCTGTTAATTGCAAGTCTATGTGTACACAAAAACGTTAAGTATGCTTTTCAACACAACTACAGCACTATAACACACGATCCTCGTTGGGAAATGGATTTGATCACTGACGGTTACATAGACATCAACAACAGTATGATGGATTGGTTAGACTTTGACACTGACAAACGTTTAGGTGATAGTGTAAAAGCACAACTAGAACAAGGCAGAGACGGTGTAGGTTTTACACAAAGACCTGATACTGTTAACGATTTAGTAGATGAAACAGCACACCCTAACGCACAAGGACACGAACACATAGGCAATATACTCACACACAAATTGGAAAAATTATGGAATATGCAACCAACGAATGGGATAAACTAACAGAAGTAATAGTAGGCTCAGCCAGTGGAGCAAGAGTACCTGACTTAGATCTCAGTATGAGACTGGTTAACTATGCAGACGTACCCGATGAAAGCACAATCAAAACAGGACCTTATCCTGAACAAGTAATACGAGAAGCAAATGCAGACTTAGATGTGTTTGCGAGATTCTTAAAAAACGAAGGTGTAAAAGTGTTACGTCCACACCGCGAAGGACCTGTACTGTATTACGATTATTGTCCCAGAGACATTGTGTTCTTGCATGGCAAACATGCTATAGCAACACCCCAACCTATCAGAGCAAGAGCATACAACTATCAAGCCATAGCACAACACTTGCCTGGAATCATAGAA
>Ga0181417_1000342_pt1 | contig 15695 bp, 9 predicted proteins | sample 40SPOviralmetaG_FD_130142 | JGI IMG/M metagenome (GOLD analysis project Ga0181417, IMG submission 130142) | Marine viral communities from the oligotrophic San Pedro Time Series (SPOT) site, San Pedro Channel, CA, USA - 40 SPOT_SRF_2013-02-13 | ecosystem: Environmental > Aquatic > Marine > Strait...
TATTTAGGATAATGCGAGTAGGGAGACTTGAACTCCCACGGGCATTATGCCCAACAGATTTTAAGTCTGGTGCGTCTACCGATTCCGCCATACTCGCAATAAATTAAGGGTAAGACTTGGTGACCCTTGGTTCTTCACATTCTAACTCCATCTCTACTTCTTCGTCAAGTTCCCAAGAATCTTCACTCTCAAGGTACTGCTCTAACTTACCCCAGAGTTCTGGTGGAAACTCATCAATAAACATTCCCCAAGTTCCTGTATCTACAGGATCAGGTTCCCAAGTAGAGACCTCCACGTCCTCATATTGAGAAAAAATAAACTCAACAATATTTGTTTGGTCCTCTTCAGTTTGACAGTAAATTTTCAGATTGTTCAATTTCATAGGTACATGGATGAAGACTGCAGTATTCGTTAAAAGTTATTTTCATTTCTTTATCAGTCAGTCCTGCGTTTCTTGCTGCTTTTGGGACATTCCACTTTGCCACAAATAACATTTCCATAGACTGTCGGGTTTCTGGTCTCATAATCGTAGCAAACTAAGATTTCTTCGTAAAATGATGATTCGTAAAAATTCATAAAAAGGTAATAGGGCAAAAATTTTGGGGAATTTTTTTACCCCCTTTTTTGGAATTAAAAGTCGATTTTCCCTCAGAGTGGAGACGCATACGCAAGTGTGTCTTCATCAAGCACAGCACGACACAGTTCCAGCACACTCATGAATTGATCCACGGTTTCACAGTCAAGAACCTTCTCGTCACCCTGCTCAGAATACAGATAGAACTTACGCTTCACGGGGTCCACAACGCATCGTGTGAGGTAGTCGTCTTGCATGGGGTTCATTTGATTACCTAGGTATTATAGGGCATTCAGGCATCTTTGTCAAGGTCTATGGAACCCATCTTGTCCTCTGGTCTCCTCCACTTGGTTTCACGACGGTCATAGTCCCACCCACCAATAAGATAATACTCATTATTACCTGGGTAATCTTCAGGACTGTCTCCCTCATATACAACATGAAGTTTTTCACTATGATCCATTGGGTTAATATAACGTGCTGCCCAAATCTCATAGTAACAATTAATAGTCGTACCACTACCAGATCTAACATTCACAATTCGTCCCCACTCGACACTATCTACAATAAGATCTTGCGAATATCCAATCTGTGTAAGAGTTACGGTAATAGTTTCTGGATCAATAAGACCATCCCAATACTCAGGAAGTTCAATTTTATTGGAACCCTTTAAAGTTCCACGGACATAAATGCCTGCCTCTGGACCTTCAGCAATTACATGGCGAATTCTTTTCTTATCATCTTTAAAGTGTGGAATATCAAATGCACCACCAATAGTCTTTGCTGATGTAGCACTACCATTAAAAACTGGTGCAGTAACACTGGTTGAGAAATTAGCAATATTGCCAGTGAGTGTTAGGTTTATTTGAAAGTTATCAATTTGTGCATTTACATGATGATAGGGCAAACATGCTTCCTCTGGATAAGTTTTTTCATCCTTATTGCCATACCAAATATACTCAGGATCTGCCATTGGGACACCCCAACCTCCTGGTTTTTTAGAACAATCTTTATCTTCAGGAGGTGGAATCATCTCTCCTGCACTTGGTCCTGGTGTACTTGTCATAATTAAACCTCCTTAAACTTTTCCTGATTGTAAATATTGACTATTATCTCCTGGATAATCTTCAGGTGACGTACCTTCATACTCTGCGATGTTTCTTTCGCAGTCCTGCCTCTCTCCATAGATGTGGTAGAAGCAATTGATTGGCATACCTCCATGTGCTTGAAGATATACCTTATCTTCATCAATTCTCTTCACAATTACATTCTGGTGTGCTCCAATTGGAGTTAGATTGACTGTGATTGTTGTCCAGTCAACTAATCCTTTCCAATATGTAGGGAAAATAATTTCAGTTTTATTTGTTACTCTCCCTCTAATATATACGTCTGCTGTTGGTGCTTCTGGTGCAACGTGTCGCAATCTCCAGTCATCTTTAGTTGGGTGTGGAATATCAAAGTCTTTCTTTGCTGCTAAAAAGTTACCACTAAAATCATGAACAATTTTACCTGCAATTATACCACCTGCTTGAATTCTAAAGTTCACATCAAGATTTGCCATGACAGCAAGATTAGCAGATGCACATATAGAATATGGATTACTCAATCCCAAGGGCAATGCACCAGGAACAAAGGGTGGTATTAAATTATCACTATTAACAAGTGGTGCAACATTTAATGTTGCATATGGAATAGGAAAATGAGTTGGTTGTCCAATAACTACAGGACCTTCAATACCTGCAGATCCATTAACTCTAGTGAGACCTTCACCAATGGCAGGGTAAATGCCAGTTCCTACTTTTAATTGAGCACCAATATTGGCATCGTCTAAATTAAATGACATTTTTACTCCTTATACTTGATTTTCTTTACTTTGAACAGATTGGCCACCAACTTTAGAATCTTTAACTGCAACTGCATCACTCACTCCTGAAATAATATTTCCATATAATGTAAGACCAGCATTTCCAACTGCTTCGCAAATACCTGATGAAGCTATCCTTGAAAGATTCTTTGAGTTTAAAATGATTTTTTTTGCCTCACCACTAATGTTTTCACTAGCGTTCATTATAATATTACCTTCTGAAGTATCCTCACCTACTGCAGTTAATTCGATGTCGTTTGCTTGTAGTCTTATTTTACCATTAGTTGCAATAATGTCAATGTTTCCATTTTTTGCATTGATCATCACAGCATCTTGAGTTTTCTCTCGATTACTTCCACACTCAACCTGAAAACATCCAGGTCCCATGAAGGTTGTCCATCCAGGTCTTTGTCCATCTTTATCCATAGAAAAGAAATGTTCACCATCAGAACAAAGAACTGCAAAATCAGAAGTTACATCGGAATTCATATGAATTTTTCCCGTGTAAATCGCAGCGTGATCTGAGCTAGTTTTAGTTCCTGTATAAGTTTTTTTAAGGTTATTGCCACCCTCTCTGTCACCACTATTACGTGTAGTTGCCATATTTAACGTTTAGAGTATGAACTATTTAACATGTCAGACTAGATTATCTGGAGTGTTGGGAATATTCAATCTAGGATCATTACTATTCGTCTCAGTTCCAGTTCTAAGAATTGCGGAAGGTTGTATTGTCTGTCGATTCAATATACTTTCCTGTAAAGTTGCATAGACTGGAACAAGTTCCCCGATGGACAGAGAAATACCAGCATAAAGATTACCATCCTTGGCAAACACCTGTCCATAATATGGTTTTCCATTAACATATCCAGTCTTTCTAAGACCTGGAATATCAACAACCTGTAGAACAGAACTATCTGGAAGTATTTGCTTAGGAACAACGACAGCCCTAAATACTGGTCTTCCTCTAAATCCAAGTCCAGTACTAGATTCTGGATAAATATCTGGATATTCTGTGAATCCATAGAATGGTCCAGGTGCTGGAACTACAGTTTGATCTGCTGCATTTCCTCCTCCTGAAGGAATTAGAGGAATTAATTTGCCTGTATCATCAGGAACTCCAATTTCTCCTGGCAAATCTACAACTTGTAAGATTTGAGTCTCTGAATTGGGTAGGTCTCCTATTCCAATTCCTCCTAGATCTCCAGATTCTGGAACTAACGGTGCAGGTTCACCCGATGGTGGTATCGCAGGTGTTGATGTTATAGGAATTTTAATAATTTGTCCAAACTCACCTAATGTTGGAGTAAGGGGGATAGGTGGTCCATCAGGAGGCTCAACTATAATTCTATCTCCAATAGTATAACCAATACCTGTTGAAGTTGGTATAATTTCAACTAATTCAAGTGAGATATCGATATCAGTCTCAGTAGAACTTCCAGTAGTAGATGTAGGATATCCATTTCCTGGTTGCACAACTTCAATTCGATCAACCCATCCTGTTCCTTCAATAATCTTAGGGCATGGTGGGGGAATTATAATAGCAGAGGCACCAACTGGATTAGTTTTCCATGAAGGACTATCACCTATTATCGTGATGTCTTTTTTAATATTAAGTGCAACTCCAGATGGATTACTATTAAAAATATCTCTGTTAGTTGGAACATTTGTGAGTTGAATCTCTACATCATAGGTTCCACGACTTAATTCAACAAACTTACTTCCAGGTTCTCCCCTGAAGGATCTTACTTCTTGAACTTCTGTTCCATTTATAAAAAGTTTAGCAATGTTATCTGCTTGGAATGCAATATCATATCTTCCATTTTCTGGGAATTTTACACCACTCCATCTAAGAGTAAAGAGTCCATTAATGTTTGGATTATTACTATCAAGTGGTGGTGTATATGGAGAGATACTAGTTTTATTCATTAGATCACTCCATGCAGGATGTTTGAAGTTGAAAAGATCTGGTCCTGTGTAAGTTACTCCATCTATAGATTTTCCACTCTGAATACCACCTGTTGCACTAGATGCAGCAGTGACTTTAATAGTTTGAGTTTTTGAGTTTTTTTCTCCTTTCTGATTCCAGACTTTGCCTCCAACAGCAATACTATCAACTGCTTTTCCTGCAGTTTTAGGATTATCATCCCATTTTAATCTTAAAGTAATCTCACCAGACCCCTTGTAATTAATTTTCTTACCATCTGAGGAGAACTTTGCATCAACAGTTGAACTTACAATACTAAAAGTTGAGTTGATGTCATCTCCATGACCATCTTTCATTTTAATATCATTACCACTAACTTTGTATCCACCTTTCCCTACTACCTCTTGAGTATCATTATTACCTACATTAATTGTTTTAGAATCACTACCTTTTTCACCTTTTTGTCTACTTGTCCAACTAACCTGTTCACCATTACCAACTTTCAAAGTTCCTACAGCTAGTCCACTAGTTTTAGGGTTATCATCCCATTCAAATTTCAAAGAAACATTACCACTTCCTTTGACTATCATTTGAGTTCCATCACCATTAAACTTGGCAGATACTCCAGGAGATGTTGATTTAATTTTTAAAGAAGCGTTTTTATCAAATCCATTTGTTGCATCATCATCAAATTGAACCTCTTTACCACCATTAACAACTCTTCTACCAGAGGTTCCACTGGCACCTTCAGTTCTGATAGCATATGATTTCTCACCACTAACAGTTCTAGTAGAACCTTGATTTAATCCCCTATATTCTACTGCTAATTCTGCTGGTGTTGGAGGACCTTCCTTAATTGGTTTCTGCCACTTTTGAGTATTGAATATTTCTTTTTTAATTATTCTACGTTTTCTAAAATCTTTATTTTCTACTTCTACGGTTACTGTATGTTTCCCCTCTGTTACTTTTTGTTTTTCAATCTCTGGAGATTTTTTACCAAATCCTCTGAGTTTATATACTTGCTTACCATCAACTAAAATTCTCCCGATGTCATCACAAGCTCCTTTAAATCCATAGAAACCAGTGTAAGGAAAATCAACGGTCCAGGTACTAGAATAGACAATACCACCACCACCATCACTGTTTGGAGTGACTAATGGTGGTAATGGAGACATCGCAAAACGATTCATAAACTTGGACCACGACCTTGATCCATCTCTAAATCTATGAGAAACAGGCCACCAACTCTCAGATCCACCAGAAAATCTGGTTGTCCAGAGTGGATTGTTAGGACACCTTCCTTCCTGTTGTGGTTTAGGTTCTTGTGGTATAGGAGGAAGAGGTGCATCAATTGTGAACGCAGCACCCATTGGATTTTGATACCAAGTTCTAGGAGATATTCTTGAAACTTCAGCATCTTTAACTTCAATATCAATGGCAACTGCCATTGGGTTGATACCCTTCAACTTAGATTTTTGTTGATCTGTTATCTTACTAATGGAAAGATCTGCATTTTCATCAAAACCATTACTAGCATTATCATCATACTCAATTGTATTTCCATTGTTTTTTAATATTGATCCGGTTGTTCTGCTTGAGTTAAACAATTCAACAAGATACTCTCTACCAGCTTCAAAAAATGCTGACCCAGTAATTAATTCCTTTTCTTTAAATGATCTTCCAGATCTTCCTCTTCTCAACTCAACAGAATCCTTTGATCCCTTTCCTATTTTAATTTTAGATGCAAATACTCCACTAATTCTTGGATTATCATCTACTCTTAATCTAAAATGAATTTTTGCTGATCCAGATCCATCAACTTTTAAATATTTTTGACCACCTCTTTCTATAAATCTTGCAGTAACATCTGCTCCACCAGGTTTTCCATCTTTATCAAATGCAAATCTGCCACCAGGAATCTGGGTCAGTTCTGTTCTAATTCTATGCTTTCCTTTCTTAAAGAATTTGGTATAAGTTGTTTTCTTCATACCATTTTCAATGATAACCTCATCACCACCTTGCTCAACATCTATAAGTCCGTTACCGATTGCCATTTTACCAGCACCATCAAGATTGCCGATGAATACTTTGACACTATCATCAGCATCAATGGTAACATTATAATTTCCATCGACAGGGAAATTTACACCCTCCCAACGAATTACATGTGTTCCTGCATATGGATTATCTTCTAGTGGTTTCTTTGTATCAAACGGACAAACTCCATTTTCACTAAGAAATCCACCTCTATTATAAACATTTGTCCTCCAAAGTTTTCTATCTGCTTTGTTAATGTAATCAGCAGTGTTAAAAATGCTTCCATAACTTTGAGTTTCATTAGACAAAGATACAGTTTTCGGTGCATCTATGGTAATAGTTTTCGTGTCACTACCTTTTTCACCTCTTTGATTTAAGGTTACACCACCAACTGTAATTTTATCTACAGCAACTCCGGCAGTTTTTGGATTATCATCCCATTATAATTTAACAACAATTTTGCCAGGACCATCAGTATCAATTCTTTTTCCGTCACTTGAAATCTTAGCATTATTAGTAGATGATTTGATAGAAAATGTAGCGTTGATGTCATCACCATGACCATCTTTCATTTTTACCTTGTTACCACTAACGATGTAACCACCTTTTCCGACTACCTCTTTGGTTTCTTTTGACCCTACTTTGATGGTCTCAGTCTGATCACCTTTCCGACCACTTTGTCTCCAAGTTTTATCACCAACTTTTATACTCTTGACGGCAACACCAGCAGTTCCAGGATTATCATCCCACTCAAGACGTAAAGTAACATCACCAGAACCTTTTACTTTGAGTTCCCTTCCATTATCAGAGAACCTAGCACCTACTCCAGGAGAATCTGACATGATCCTAAAACTTGCATTAGTATCATTACCATCACCATCCTTTAATTTAATTGTTTTGCCACTACCAGAAACATCAATAGGATTATTTGCCCTGTTTAATCCATCAAATTCTATTGGATATTTTCTTTCGCCACTAACAGTTCTAGTAGAACCTCGATTCAATCCATGATAGGTGATTGTTAGATCTTTCTTAACAGGTTTTGGTTTCTCTTTGATTGGAATATTGAAAAGATCTACTTTAATTTCATGAACACCTGCAGTAATATTTTTAGATATAACTTTAGTTGGATCTCCTTTAAATTTTTTCTCCTCTAAAACTAACTCATTATCAATGAATATTCTTGCAATATTATCTGCCATTCCACGGAACTTATATTCACCAGAGTATGGAAAATCCTCTTCCCATACAAATGTAGCCCAACGACCAGCATAATCACTACCAGGAATATTAGAAAGAGGAGTTGGAGAAATCGCATAACGATTCATAAAACTATCTTCAATTACCTTTTTGTTTTTGGGTTTTGGTTTAAAATCTTTGGTGCTCTCAAAAATATAAGTTAAATCATTGATAGTATGTCCGTTTTCTTTTCTTTCATTGCTAGCGGTGAATTTACCTTGAGTTGCTTCAACTTGCAGGTCATCATTGTCATTACTAGATTCAAGAAAGTCAGCAAAAATTACTGAACCTTTTTTGTTTCCTTTAATTTCTTTTGCATCTCTCCCAAGACCTCTAATAAGACCTTGCTCAGTTCCCTTACCTTTAAACTTTCCTGTTGATGTGATTTTATAGACAGTATTTCTTTTTACCTTCTTGATAACACTTTCTCTACTTTCTCCTTCAAAACCATCTGCTTTGAATTGAAATTTATGAGATCCATCCTCTGCAACAAAATTAAACGCTAAGTTTCTATTTTTCCCACCTTGAGTGAATACTTTAAACTTAACATCTTCAAACTGTTCTTCTTTTGTAGGAGGATTTTTTAATTTAGCAGTTGTTCCACCCCATGCCCAATGTTGAACATCATGCTTCACTCTATCCTCATTATCCCTAAAGATAACTTTCAATGGAGTTTCTTTTCTAGTATTCCACCAAGGATTAATTCCCTCTGCTAAGAAGTTTTGATAATTTTGAATCCGTAATTTGATTGGATCTTCAGAAAGTGTTGCAAATAAATTAGGATCCCATTCTCCAAGATCCTTACCATTGGGATCAAATCTTTTACCATATCCAGTGAGTCCACCTGGAGGAGTTAAATCATAAATTTCAAAATCTTCCTCTCGGTTATATTCTATCAATGTAGAAGCAGTACTTACTCCAACATATGCTTTTAATACTGCACCAACACCTCTTTTACAAGTATCAAATACTCTAGCTTGTGGTGGGTTTTTATAACCAAACCCACCTTTAGTAACAACAGCAGCGAGTAAAGATCCATCTGTTCCAAAAACTGGAACAGCATAGGCACCAACTCCTCCTCCTCCACTAATGTATATTTTACCTTCACATTCATTAATACCATCCGTAAAGACTTCATTTCCTCCAGTTCCACCAAGTGTCAATGGCAATCCACCTGTTCCACCAGAACGAACTTCGATTCCATTAATAACTAAAATATCATTACCAGCAAATACTAAATCTCCACCACTTCCTCCAAGTCTGACTGGACTTCCACCAGACCCACCAACTTTAACTATATTTCCGATAGTAGTAATTGATTTTCCTCCTGAGGTCACAGGTCTTCCACCGGTTCCTCCACCAGTTAAAGGAGTTCCTCCCGATGCATCTACCTTGACTCTCTGACCATTAACTAATAATGGATGACTTCCTCCACCATATGTTGGTGTATCTCCCTTTCCAGGTTCAAGTCCTCTAATTCCCTCAGGACAAGCAGTAGTATCTGGAGTTATATCTCTAGGACTTAATCTATTAACTTCATTAATTGATAAGTATCTTACTCTATCCCTTGTCTCTAGAATAAAAACAGCTCCAGGATTTTTAGATGCATGTACGTTGGCTTCATAAATCGAATTCGAACTAATATATCCCCTATCAGGATCAATATACCCAACACGAATACTATCTTTAGTTGCTGCACCAAAAATATTAAACTCTGACATACGGTGCTATAAATTACTGTTCATCTTAGTGGTATTTATCACAATAACTCAAAAGAAGTGCCATCATCGTCGTCAGGAATTCTACCTGTTCTGCCGACTTCTCTTTCCACTTCTATTGCAGCAAGGACATCTGGATCTGTCACCTTATCCCCAACATCAAGTTCAACGTCATCTTGTGACCTATCTGGTTCTAAGTATGGTGTGGTTTCTATATTTCCTTCTGCTGGATCATTGTTATTAATACCCTCTTCAACAGATTTGGAACTTGGTTTCGCTGGAGGTGGTGTTGAATCCCCACCACTACAAAAAGTATACATATCAGATTCAGCAGCAGTTGGTTTTAATTCGCATCCGAAAACGTTTAACTTAAAGTTAGTAAAATCAAGAGCACCAGTCATACTTCCAATAACATCATCAATTGTATTTGTAATTTCTGAGGCAAATCCAGTGATACCTGCTAGAGTTTCATTAACATCCTCTAGATACGCATTAAGATTATTTACAACAGCATTATTTGAAGCAGAAATTTCTTCTTTATTCAGTGCTATGACACTTGCAACTAAAGACTCTGCTGCACACATTGGTACTTTAGGATTAGTAGGGGATCCTACACTAGGATCTCCATTTTTAACTGAGGATTGAACCTTTCCCAATATGTCATCTACTTTAATTGCATTGTTAAGAGCAGAACCTATTTGTCCCATCAGTTTACTGGTCATCTTATTATACATACACATCAAGAGTTCTGTGATTACTGCAATCATATCTTTGAATTGAAATCTCATGCTGGATGGTAGTGCAGCAATAATCATATTAAAACCTTTATTCAATATCTTCAGTGCATATTCCTGAATCTTATCAAAGATTGGTTTCATAAATTTTGTAATCTGAGCAGATGCGTTCTTAATTACGTCTTGAATAGCTGCCGAGGCATCTGTTATGTTATTTGTAATATTATCAGCATAACTTTGAAGTGATTGTAAGATAGTGTCAATTCTATTGGTAAGATTCTCAATCGTCGTTTGTATACCCTTCAAAACAGAGTTCATAAACTCTTCCGTTTGAGGTTTTACAAGTGCAATCTTTTCCTCACACTTTGCCTGTCTCCTAGAATCAGATACGTTTGTTTGTTGAATACCATCTGCGTTTTCGTTAGATGGCAAACCCTCACTAGGTTCTTGTAGTGAGAGATCATCATCTGGTGGAACCTCTCTAGCAGGTCCTTTTGAAGTTGTCCCATCAGAATATCCACTCTTGGCAAGAACACCAGGTTGAGTATCTGTAACACTGTCTTCAACTGTGCTATTCTTTTTTGAACTAACTGTCTGAGAGTTATTGCCAAGAACTCCCATAATGACAGGAACTTGTTGTTCCTGTCCATCAAGGAAAAATCCAAACACCATATTTCCTTGACGGAGCTTGGTTGAATCCATTGCTCCTGCTTGACCACCACCCGCAGTAACGGGATACATTACTTGAGCCCATGGTAACTGATCTGATGGTATAGATGTTTCACCTTGATCATGAAGACCAATAATTCTTACTTTATATCTTCTACCCCATCCAGGAATACTTGTCCTATCCTCATATTTCCCAGAGTTTGTATTGTCTCTCCAAGTAGAGTCATCAGGAATTTGACCCACCCACCAAAGGAAAGATCCTCCTAAAAATCCAGGATTAAATAGTGCTCCTCCTTCCATCAGTCGTCATATACCAGACATTCTGGTTCAGATGGGTTTTGATCGCAAAATAGTTCTAAGTAAGAAGGATCATGATGATCTCCTTCTTCAATTTCTTTTTTGTGATGTTCTACATAATCTTCTAATTCATGCAATTCGCCTTCGATGTGGCGGCGCATTTGAGGATTAGTTGTAGGATCTTCAAGGATTTCTTTATCCTTTTCGATATGCTTTTCTATACTTTCCATAATTGATTAATTAGATACAGGTTTTCTTCCAATAGAATCTCTAGACAAATTACATCTTGTAAATGTAGATTTAGGAGTTATTGTATGGCAGATATCAGTTATAATATATAGTCCGCCATCTTGGTCGTCTGGATTTTCAGTTCTATTGTCACTAAGTCCTGGAACATCTAAGTGAATCATATCACCTGCATGTAATGCAAAATTTCCAGGAATAACAATATCTGCTTGGGAAGAGAAGAATTGATTATACCGCATAATTGATTGGTTTTCAATATCAGCACCCTTAAAGTTTTCTTCTCCTGACTTTTCAATCTGTTGCTTTGAATCTCCAGTAGGAAGAGTTCCTTTATCTAATAATCGATAGGTAGTTCTTGTATAATCTTCATTTTTTCCATCTTTATCAAACTCTTTATTTCTAAGATCTTTATTGAGTGCTAACCCATCTCTTCCAGCAGTCTTTAAACTTCCCTCAGTATCATCTGTTTTTGGGTTAATAACTTCATAGTAACAAGTGAATGGATCAAATATAACTTGACGAGTTGTCAATGCACCCATCTTCATTTTTTCTTGCACACTCCCATTGTCTTTTTTACTGTACTGCATAACTTTAAAATCTTTCCCTTCTGGTACATTACCTCCACCAGTATCAGGACTTTCATTGTATATTGTTTTTGCTTTTGGTTCTTGATCTAATAATCCATCTATAGATTTGAAGAAGAACCCTTCAGAAGTCTCATAGAAAAAATACCCTGCGGTGCTTCCGAGAGTTTGATTTTCTGATGAAACTGACTTCTTACAAAGATTACTAATTACATAAAATGGTTTTTTATTATTTGGTATAAAATTTAAATTATTAACAGTTTGTTCTATATCAATACTTTTATCACTTTCAAGGACATCTGTAACTATTTTTTGAATATGATCTGAAGGTTTGCCATCATATCTCTCCTTTACTCTCACCTTTTCGTTCATAATAAATTCTTTTGATACAAGATCAAGTGTCAACATAGATTTTTGAGTTTTATTAGCAATCGGATTGAAATCATTTACATATAAAGTTACTGCTATTTTATTTTCTGAGTTATCTTCCATCTCCAATTCAACTCTTTCTTCCTTTACTAAAGGTAGTCCATCTCTAACACTCTTACCATCAATACTAGCACCACTATCAGCAAAGGTAAATTTTGCAGTAATAGTATCACTCATAATACTTTCAGTATATGTTAATTGAACAAAACCGCCACGTAAATCTACAGCTTTTGTACCAGAGTTGCCATTAATTACGAGTTTAGATACATTTCCTGTTTCCGAACCTTTTCCTGCTACTTTTACTGACATTCCTAAATTACCTCTTACTTATATTTAACCTTGATAATCCAAGAACTCAAATGGATCATGACTAGAACCACCAGATACTACCATCATACCACCACCAGATGAACTAGGTGACTCTGGCATCTGTTGTTGCGGTGGATCTTGAACCATAACTGTTTGTTGTGCTCCCTGCTCATATGGTGCATAGTCAGAAACTCCTGCAATCTGTCCAGCAATATTTTTCATCTCTTCAGGTGTGGAAGCAGCATTAAATCTTGCAAGATTAGTTGCACCTAATGACTTTGAAGTATTCTCATCAAGTAAGGACTGACCTGGGAGAATCTTAAGCATCTGCTCTCTATTAGAGAGTTTAGTTCCTGCATGAGATCTTTTTGCAGATAAAACTTCTTTCACTTGAGTATTACTTAACCAATCATCCTCAGAAGATTGTGCTCTGTTCTGCAATAATCCAAAGTGTAAGTGGGGTACTTTATTGGCAACACCCATTGCACCTATTGGTTGTCCAGCTTTAATACCAATTCCAGATTTATTAGCGACACCTTCGGATAATGAAGATAAATGTGTACCATAGGCAAACTTGACTTTCTTTCCACCATATTCAAATGGACTTGCTAATGAAATTAGAAATGAATGCTGAGGTTGGTGTCCAGATTTATCAGGATTAGAGTCATCTTTCCAACTAGTATGACCAGTTTCTGCATATTGAATGGTTCCATCTACAGGAGATACAATAGGGTCTCCAGTCTTTCCAATGATATCAAGACCACTATCTGAAGCATATCCGGTGCTTCCACTGACTCCAGGGGTTGCTCCTGGAGTAGGATCTGATAATCCAAACTGACCTGAAGTTGGTGATGTCATTTGATCAGATCCAACTTCAGGATGAGGAATTGTGACTGCACCTTCAGCAATTTGCAAATCCCCACCAGATTTCTTAGCCCTAAAGTTAGCTGCAATTAGATCAGTATACTTAGTTCCTTTTGTTCCGAAACCATCTTTACCAACGATTCCAGTCGTAATCCAATCTTCTGCTCCACCCATACCTTGGTTATGAGCATACCCAAGAATTTGCAACTTCCTTTCAATACTTGAGTCTTTATAAGTTTTATTACCCATCAAATAAGTATGATTTGCTAAGGTAAATCCAGTAAAGATTGCTTCCTGCAATTCCTTATCTGCTCTATACGATGCTCTTACCTGTGCATCTGGATCATCAGAGTGACCTGGATCATCTAGTCCAGCATATTTTGCTCCATCTTTCTTAGCAGCTGCCCCCATTTGATATCTACCATCATAATGCATTCCACTACCACCTGGAATACTATAATCTCCATTACTTTCAATAAGAGCAACACTATTTCTAAAAATGTCCCACTGCTCTGCATTAGCACCTATCTTTGCAAAGAGTTGACTTGGAGATATTGCTCCACCTGCAGTTCCTCCTTGAAGTTCTCCTGTCGCAGAGTCTCTTACTCCTGGAGCAGAATCGGGTCCTGAAGTAGATCCATCTCCACCCTGACCTGTCAGATTTTTTTTGTCGAAGTTTTTATAAAGAGTTTCAGACAATTCTTTTCTAAATGTATCAGTTGCCCATCTACTAATATCAACTCCTGCCATAGCATCTTTAACAAGACCACCATCCTCATATCCTTTAATACCTTCATTAATTTTTCCTTTAGAAATTCCATCACCAACTAACATATTAAGACCATAACCAACGTTCTTATATTCTTGTTCGTCAGGAGTTTGACCAAGAATTACTTTAGCAGCAAGAGATAAGATAGGTCCAAAATAAGGATGGTCACCAAAAGAATTACCAACATTGACAACCTTATTAGCGAGCATCATACCACCACTACCAAGTTGTACGGTCTCATCTTCACCACCAGTTCCTGCCCATCCTAGAAAATCCCAATATGCTCTCTCAGTCTTCTTCCCAGTTTTTATTTTTCCACCCTCTGGGACTTTAATCTTTTCATAAGATGGTTTTTTCCTAATTGATTTTTTCTGAGCAGCTATAGTATCTTTTTGGAATCCTCTACCAACTCCACCACCTTTCTTCTTCGTCTCAACCTTATTCTGTTTATCAAAGTCAAACAGGTTAAATGTCAGTGCATCAAAGAATCCACCAGTAGCTCTTTTTGTTCCTTCAACAGCACCACCAACAACATTACCAACAATACTCTTAGCAAAATCGAAAATCATTTTAGCAGCAGCACCACCTGCTTTCAGTGCATCAAATAATAATCCACCAGGATTTAAGATATAACCGACAAACTTCAGAACACCACCACCAACATTCCTCAGTAAGTCAAACAAACCTCCACCAAAAACCCAACTGAATAGTGCCTTTGCACCATCACCAATTCCGGTGAATATTCCTAAAATATCTTTACCAAGTTTAGCACCAGCTTCATTAAGACCTCCACCTAAGAACAATGTGCCTAGCAAACTACCAAAATACTCACCAATAAAACCACCAAGAATTGTTCCTACACCTGGAATAGGAATGAGTGTTCCGAGAGCACCGCCAATTGTAGCACCTATTCCACTAAATATTGCTTGACCAAATGGTTCTCCACTCATTATTGAGAGAACAACACTAATAATTCCACCTATAACTGGAACTTTAAGAAACTTGCCTATCTTTCCTAAAGATGCAAGCGCCTTTACACCACCCCTACCACCAAGTTTCTTAGCTATTCCAGTAGAAGCACTCCTGGCAAAGTTAGTAACTTTAGATCTACCAAACTTGCCCCCAAGACCACTGACAGCACCTTCACCAAATCTCTTTGCTGCTGCATCTTTACCAAATCTTCTTGCATATCTTTTTGCAGCACCTTGAGAAGTAGTACCTGAGGGTTGCATTCCTTTTGGTCTACCTGCTTGGAAAGCCTCCTGTGGTTTTGATCTTATACGAGTTTGTGGTTTACCTTTACCACCTTTACCACCACCAAATCCACCTAATGACTTTGCACCTAATGCAAATGTTAATACTGTGATGGCAACTTCAACTGCTTTCATAATGCCATCAAAGGCACCCATTAATGCATCACCACCAATATTCTTCATCA
>Ga0181417_1000344_pt1 | contig 15636 bp, 25 predicted proteins | sample 40SPOviralmetaG_FD_130142 | JGI IMG/M metagenome (GOLD analysis project Ga0181417, IMG submission 130142) | Marine viral communities from the oligotrophic San Pedro Time Series (SPOT) site, San Pedro Channel, CA, USA - 40 SPOT_SRF_2013-02-13 | ecosystem: Environmental > Aquatic > Marine > Strait...
AAGTTAAGTAAGACCAGTTTTAAGCCATGGCTGGCTAGAGCTAGGGGAGGAATTGCACCTCCCTTATTCTATTTAGCTATTAGAAGTTATACTTAAGTCCGGCCTTAGTGCCGTAGCTGTTCGTATCTCCAGTAAGAAATGATACTTCTCCGTAGACAGAGAGTGCTTCGTTGATTCCATAAGAACCACCAGCTTTACCTGAGAGTTCTACTTCACCATCAGCATTATCGGGAGCCAGCAAAGCAGGGCCGCCCTGCAGATACCAACCACCACCTTCTACGCCAACATGGACGTCAGTAGTAGAGCCAGTGTAATCAGATCCGACGAAGCCTGAGTTGGTTTCTACATTGACGTAGGGACCAGCATGAGCAGCGCCACCAGCGGCGACAAGGAGACTAGCGATAATAAGAGATTTCATGTGTGTTGTTAGTTGGGTGTTACTTTTTCTTAGCAGTTTTTGCGGAGCGTTTAAAGTTCTTAGCCGTAGGTGCTCCAGCAGCCCCAGGCTTCCTCATTTTTTCACCACTGCCAGCAGCAATACGCTTGCGTTTAGCGTGGATGTTTGCATACAAACCGGGTTTTTGTTTAGCCATTTAGCATTTCCATTTGCGTAGTGCCAGAGCCTTGCGGGTTGGCTTTCCTTTCTTTCGCATCGGTCCTTTGACACCTTTCATTCTAGCACAGAAGGACCGCTTACGTGGACCACCACCAGGCTGAGGAGCCTTTAGGTTAGACCCAGTTGCACGGTTGTATTTACGACGACCGGCAGCAGTCAAGCCGCCAGTCCTCGATTTGTGTTTACCAATTTTTAGACTAACACGCTTGGTGCTACTTTTTTTTACCGCCATTTTTCATACCCTTCTTAGGTGGGCGACCGACCTTTGAACCATACGTTCCTTTACCTTGTGGCATTACCAGACTCCGGGAATAATTTGACCAGTGATTGCATACGCTCCGAGCGCAGCCATGACGCCCAGCATAGCCAGACGACCGTTTAGTTTTTCAGCGTTTTCGTTGTGTAAATCGCGCACGTCAATAAGTGTGATAGGAGGTTCGATTGCGTAGAGGTTTAGACGACCTCGTTCTTCAGTTACAATAGACATCAGAATTGCAGGTCGGGAGAGTTACTGAGTTTACTCATGACCTCTTGCCGGAAAGCAGGGTCACGATCATAACGAGGGTCATTCATATCACGTACAACTTCTGCTTGACTTCGATAACCGCCACTAGCTTGGGCTGGTTTGCCTTGGATCATGTTGTTTTCGTAGCCCACGTTGTCGTTGTATTGTGATTGGAGACCTCGCAATGCAAGGTTGATAGCAGCAACATCACCAGACTCAATGACGTTGTCAAAAGCCTGTACTGTGTTTGCGTCAAGATTTTCTGCAGCCCATTGTGTCATCTGTTGGTACTGCTGCTCACCTCCAACACTTTGGTAGATGCTAGTAACCTCTTGGTCGTTAAGCTCTCTACCCTGTTCAACAGGTGAGTCTTCTATGGTGTCTTGATACCTAAGATAAGCATCGACCAGGTCTTTACTATCCATGGCAGAAAGTTTTGCCATCGACTCTTCACTGATCTCACCACCTTCTGCAAGTTCATCATCGATACTGTTAAACATTGAAATAGTTTCATCAGCTTCTTCAGCAGGCTCAGCCTCCTGTTCAACTGTTTCTTCTTGCTCACCAGATCCCAGTTTCTTTTGCAGCTCAATGTAAGCCTGTTCTAGGTCCTGAGCACTTTTGTATTTACCAGCCAGAAGTTGGTTCTGCTGGTCTTCCAAGGCTTGACCGACAGCGAGAGACTCAGCGTCCCGCTCTTCTGCCACTTGAATAGCTTGAGGGTCGTTGCTTGGATCGTAGGTAAGGATTTCTGCCATGTGTTATTCGGGTGAAATAGCCTCAGCCAACATAGCTTCAGCGTTAGGATTCTTAGAAGGATCCATCATAGGACTCTTCAATAGTTGTGGTGCTTGCTGCATGGCAGCCATCTGTTGCTCTTGATCTGCAGCGGCATCAGACTCAGCTTGACGGTCGTCAACACTCTTAACAAGGTTGAGAACATCGATGCCTTGTGCTGCTGCCAGTCGTTTGATTGCTTCGTCGGCGTTGATAAACGTCATCAAAGCTTCAGGACCAAGTGTTTGAGCGATAGTTCCAATGAAAGCAGTCAAGCTTTCTCTATCTTGACCACGACCCAGTGCGTTAATACCAGCAATGATAGTAGGTGCTACTAGGTCTTTAGGATACTTAGGTAGCTGACCACTTCGGGACAGCACCAGTAGTTTCCTGTTTAAGTAAGGGACCAAGAACTCTACTGTCAGCAGAGAGAAGAGACCGCCAAGCTGCTGCTCCAGTTCGAGCTGAGTCAGACGCACCTCTTCAGCAGTGGTACGCTCAGATTGACGCACAGTCAAGACAAGGAACGCTTCAAGGATGCGACGTTCAAGGGTCTGCATCATCTGCAAAGCTGTAGAGAAGTCAGCAGTCTTACCGACTTGGATGACACCGATATCCTCGGGTCGCCCTTGTACGATAGCGCCGTTACCTGCCTGAGCAATGGTCTGTGGTTTGGTGGTAGAGGATGGGCTGACTACAAAGACCACCTTAGCGGCGCTTGCAGAACCTTCTACCATGGCTTGTGACAGAGCGTTGAGTGACTTGAGGTCACCCAAGAATTCTTCAACTCGACCGCGGCCATAGTTCTCACCGTCAACGGAGTTGAATCGGAGAACCAACCAAGGGTTAGCATCTTTCGGTGCCTTACCATCAGTCTTAGGAATGACTTTGTCGAAAGCTTCTTGGTGCCAGACCCAACGATTGTTGTCTAGCTTGACGTGAGTATAGATCTCAACGTCATCAGTGTTAGATCCATAACGTTGTCCAACACTTTGTTCTTTATGTAGCCCTTGAAACTCCCTAGGAAGGAGTTGTTTGTTAATAAGTTCTTTGGTAACGATCTCAATTACGTTGCCGTTTCCATCACGTTCTAAGACGTAGCGGTTGAGTGGGTAGTGTTTGATACTCTCTTTACCCATAAACATCAGTGCGTTGCCACCAACCACTAGGTGTTTGATAGCCTGGTGAACAGCAACACGGTCGCTAGAAGAAGCGATCGAATCCATCACCATACGCTCCATTTTAGCAAAGCTCAGGTCAAGTTCAGACCTAATTTCAGCAGGCAGTTCAGTGCCGAGTTTATCGTCACGAATCTGCAGCTTGAAGAAAGAAGTCTGAGGTGGTAGAAGTGCTAGCATCAGCTTTGATGCCAGTGTTACTACCGCTTTACTGCCTACACTTTGCCAGGGTTGGCGTAATGTTTTATGAGAAGAACGTAACTCATCACGTTGGATAAGATACGGAAGGGTTAACTCTGAACACTCAACAGCAATATCAAGAAAATGATTACGGCCACTGGTTAGATGATCATACCTACTACGTGCGTTCATCAGCCTAAGTTAGTAGAAGATCCTTGTGTAGTTTGTGCAATACGAAGTTTATCCAAACCAGCTTTAGAGCCAGCTTTCTTACGCTTGCGGCCTTTGTAAGTTGTGGGCTCTCGTGTTAGTTCTGCAACGTTAGCTTGCATGGTTGCTTCCATTGCAGCCTGTTGTTGTTGATTTTGTGATTGGATTTCAGCAAGTCTCTTCTGGTTTGCTTCTTCTGTACGACGCATCTGTGCTTCATAACGCGCTGCGTCTCGTCGTGCCTGACGTCGAGCGCGTCCAGCTCCACCATCGCCCATAATTAAAGTTCCTCGTTTGTAATACGTGAGTTAATCCAGTCCACAACACTACGCTGACCGGCTTGATACATAATCGTATTGATCTGATCAGCGGGACCTGGGTTGGTCAGCGGGAATCGATCCTCCAGTTCAGAGACTAGAAGGTCTACAGTCAAGCCAATGTTAAGCGTACTGTGGGAGGTTTGTATTTGCATGTTCAAAGAAAGCAGGCATACGCGCTGCACGGGTGGCGGCAAGTTCTGGTGCCTTGCCTTCATACATTAGGCGATCACTAGAATCAAGCCAAAATTTTTTGTCCAGATATTTATCGGAGTGCTCGCCCAGGGGCTGCATCACCCAGTTGATCGTAGCCTTACGGAGCTTGTCCAGAGATGGGCTGATGTTGTAGCCCAGCTCGGTGTGTACCAGTGAGTTAACCGCCACATGGACTTGTTCGTCTCGGCTGATATCTGCTGAAATCGTTCTCATACCAGCGTCACCATTAAACCTAAAGAATGGTAAAAGAACGAAGAATAACGCACGCTCGGCAACAAGTGCTTTGGTGATCGTGTGATCCGGATGTGCTTCCCAAGCGGACTTAAGCCGTAGGGCTTCCGCCTCAGCTTTCTTATCAACGCCGTAAGCAGAGGCGATGTAACCAAGTGCGACGTCGTGGTTCTCTTCGTCTTTAACATTGGAGAGTAGTATTTCCCGAGCAAGCTCTGGTACTTCAGTGGAGAGAGCATCAGTAATAAAATCTCCCACAGGTAGTTCCATGTGTCGCAAGGCAAGTGCACGGAGCAGTGTCTCGTGTGCACCATCCTTGCATGTACCGGCAGTCATCTGAACCGGTGTCCATTTTCTTTTTCGATTGAGTAATTTTTGATAAGGGTTCATTCTTGACAGTCACAAGTTAGTTCTTCATTTAGAATGCCAGCAAGATACTCATCGACGTCTTCCTTGATAGCTGCATATACATCAGACTTATCTTGTGTATCGCCCATGACTTGCAGGCTATAGTAAAGGGAGGTTTGAGGAGATTCTAACCACTCTTCGATAAAGGCGTTGTCATAAGTAACAACATCACTCCAACTGTTGAAGCTATACCCGTGAAGAAGTCCCGTACGATCGAGTAACGTCATGATGCCATCAGCAACACGCTTGTAGTTTTCCCAACCGACTTCTGAGGCAATTTCTACGTCGCCATATTCATATGTTTGTACACCGAACGTGCCGCTATCACGGTCCACAGTGCGGCTGATGGGTGGTGCAATCTCAGGGGTAGATGTGAAGCCATCGAGATCTTTTGATCTGTAGCTACACGATGCAGTAGGGGCAATTGCAAACGCCCTATCCATCTTGTGTGACCTAGCGACACGTGCTGCAAGGTTGATACCTAGCTTCATCTGTACCGCTAGCTCATAGGCTGGTGTACGTACTACCTCTCCAGAGTTAAGGCAGCGTAGTGCTTCACCAAATTGTGCGTAGGTTACACCGTACCGCCGTAGGAGATTTGCGAGGCCGAGTATTCCCAGTCCGACTTGTCTGTCTGTTTCACTGGGGAGATATTCTCCTGAATCGCTAACGCCAGTTCGACCATGGAGTTGGCACAGTTCTGACATCCCTTCAGTGAAAGCTCGTGGAATGTCGTCAAACTCACAGGCACCGAAATTGATATGTTGCAAGAGACAAGTGCCTCGGCTTGGCAGGTACACTTCAAGGCATACGTTTCCTCGAATTCGATTTCCTTCATCGTCATACTTTACTTTGTTGAGCCATATGTCACCTGATTTGATGCCATAAAGTAGTTCTTCTTTAAACGTGCAGGCTTTCCACCACTCTGGTTTGATGTTGATGCATCGTTTAACCCAGGGTAGTTCGGATCTAGGAGTTTTAATAAACTCAAGTGCATCAGGGTGGCTGAGATCAATGTGACACACCACAGCGCCGTTTTTATATACACCGCCACGACGAAGAATCTCATTTAAGGTGCTGTAGATTTTTGCGAAAGATACTGGTCCAGATGCAACCAATCCTTTGTCATTTTCTGTTCCTTTGGGTCGCAGTTTCGACAGGTGAACCGCGCAGCCCGCTCCATATCGTAGAGCATGTGATACAAATTTCCAGGATGCTTCAATTCCATTGTCCCCTGTGATTGAGTCTTCAACGGTGAAAACAGTGCAACTAACAGGTAAACGTGAGGTGGGGTCGTCGATCCAAGACTGGACTCGACCTGTTCGTGCGATGTATGAGGTGGTCATTCGGTAATAAGGTCGTTCAATTTAGGCGGTTGATAGTTTGGACCTTTTAGGACCTTACCATCTGCTCGGTATAGAGGTTTTCCATCCTCACCAAGTTTAGACATGTTTGATTTGTGGACACGATTCATTGCTTCATCGAGATCCCATTCTTGAGAAGCAGCAAACTGGTAGCAAACATACACCAAGTCAGACAGCTCCTTCAGTTGTTCACAATCATCCTTCATGTGGAAGGCTTCATGAAACTCTGACCATTCTTCATCGATCAAAGCTTTCTGACCAGTGCGTCGGTCTTTCCCATTCGTCAGTGAGTAGGCGGACCGGAACTGTTCCGCTTGGTCCATGAGGCTCGTGTGTATGTAAGAGTTCATTCTCAAGATAGTGGATAGCTTTGTGAAGGTCCTCTCTTTTAGAACCTTTGTAACCGGCTCTGCAAATATATTTAATAGCATTGCCTAGGTGATAATTTAGTTTTTGATCACGGATGAAGTCCCAGACTTCTATGTGTCCGCGGGTGTAGTGTTCGGGTGATTGGGCCAATTTGTTACTAGGTTAGAAACAGTATTGCAGAGGCAGAAGTTTTGGTGTTGGAGTGCAAGTAACAACGTGATGATGTCCTTCTTATCTGCCTCAGGTAGCAGGTCATCAAGCCTACGAAGCTTTAAGTCCTGCTCCATCGTTAACTCAGTCACCGGCATTGGTGGGAGTCCAGGGTATGACTTGTCCGTCATATTCGTTAGTGGTGAGAATCTTTGCGAGTCGGGCATTGATAAGGGCGTCCTCTTCAGTCATGTCTTTATCTGTGAAGGCTTTGACAACGGTGTCCCACGTGTATCCATGCTCATCAAACAAAGCAACAGCACGTTTGATTCCAATTCCGGGTACGCCTGAGTAGCCGTCAGTTTGATCACCGGCCATCGTCTGAATTAGATGCCATCGATAACCTTCTTCCGGAGTGATGTCTACCACTTCGTCAAGATTGTAAAGCTTGCCAGGGATTTGGCGCATGTCTTTGTCAGGAGAGACAATGATATTACCAGGGTTAGCTGTAGCGTAGATACCCATGGCATCGTCAGCTTCAAGCTCAGGAATCCTGATAACCTTGTATCTCTTACTTAGTTCTGTGATTACGCGGCGGTAACCGCAGGGCTTCTTTCTGTTTCGATGACCCTTGTAACTTGGTAAGATTTTTTTCCTGAAATTTACAGAGTCACTGAAGAATAATACCATCTCTGGTACATCCCACATAAAGTTGTTTTTAATCTTGCTCAGCTCACGCTGTACATTAGATAGTGCCTCTGAAAACTTACTAACAACCAAGATGACATCATCTCCAAAGTTAATTTCATCTTCAGCTCCGGCGCAAGACTTGTAAACGATATAGTCGGCGTCAATGAGTAGTTTCATCAGTGGACCTCCGACCAGTCCCTCCCTTGCTTTGCTTCTGCACTGATAGGGAGGCGTAGTGAATAGTATTTTCCAGCCTCTTCAGCGCTTTGTACCAGGGATGCTGATAGCGCGACTGCGTCGGTTGGTTCGCATTCGAATTGTAATTCGTCATGTATAAAAGCAAGTTGTGAACAGCACAACTCTTTAGTAGTTTCGTGGTTAATTAACATCCATCTCTTTGCAATTACACCAGCTCCTGATTGAAGCAAGTAATTTAAAGATTTGTGAGGGCTGTCAACAGCAATCTTTCGTTTGTCTATTGATAGAATAAAACCCTTCTCAGCCGCCGCCTTAATTGACGCCAGAAGCTCTGCAAGTCCATCAATAGCAGAAACAAAAGCGGATCTGATCTCCTTGCCTTTACGTTTAGCGCTGCTATCATTTAAGGAAGAGTCAAAGGAGTGTCCAATTTTGGCATCACCTGCACCGTAGAGGAAGGCATAGGTAACTGTTTTGACTTGTCTCCGAGAGATTCCAATTTTGTCTGCGTTGACTTGATGGATGTCTCCGTTGAGGAGAATGTCCGCATAGCGTCCCGCATCGTATCGAGCGAGGTAATGAGCGAGCATCCGTAACTCGATGCCGCTAAGATCGGCACCCACCATAACTTGACCAGGGGATGCTTTAAAAAGTTGTCTGTAGTCATGTTCACTAGGTACTTGAGCTAGGTTTGGTCTTCGGTGTGCACATCTATGTGTGTTTGTAGCAACAGAACAATGGTGATGAATTCGATTAGCAGTCGTACATAGCTTCAGCCATGCGTTCCCGCCTTCCGAGATCATCCCCAGCTTCTTCGTAATATCTAGACATTTCAGAAAAGCCAGGGCTACATCTGTCCCAATATCCTTCAGAATCACTTCGTCGATGATGGGCTTGCCAGTAGGTGTCAGCTCCGTTGGTTTCCAACCATGAAATGTTTGCAGGATCCATGAAATATGGTCTCGTGAAGTAGGATTTAGTTCCTTGAGTTTTGTGAATGGACATCCCTCTACGTATCCAGATGTTTTGTTATTTCTTTTAGGAGTAAATTCCGATCCGAAGACGTAAGGGTGTTTGTCGCGTAGTAGCTGATAAGTTTCTTCAAGTTCTGTTCTGAGAGAAGATGCAAGTTTCCATGCAGCCTCTGAGTCAAAATTCCATCCATGAAGTTCTTGTTGGGTGAGTACTTGTGCAACTTGGTGTTCTAGCGCGACCCACTCAGGTATGGGTGGAAGTGATCGCATAATTTTTTTGTTACGTTTACATCTTGTATGCAATAGTCTTGCATTTCTTGTGACCATTCAGACCAGTCAGTGTCTTTACCAAACTCACCTTTGTATTCACCAAGACGGTGACCATAAGACTCAAGTGAATGACGTCCGTACAGTTGTAACGGCATGTTCTTCCACTTATGTTTCATGTCCGTGTCACGTAGGTCCGTGTGGTACAGGCGTGAGAGTAGTAATGTGTCTACAACCAAGGAGGTTGGTGTGAACCACGGGTAAATCTTGCGAAGACAGGGGATATCATACCCGATGATGTTGTGTCCCGCGATGACCTCAGCGTCCTCCAAACGTTGAACGCCGCGTGTAATCGGCTCAGCATTGCCTTCGTCATTGTAAACGAGGGTTTCGTCAGCCTCTGAATCATAGATGACAATACAGTGAATCCTGCTAACATCATTGAGAAGACCGTTGCTTTCCAGGTCGAAGACCAACATTTTTCCAGTGGTAAGTTTTGTCTACAAATTGTGCACGCTCTACCATCTCGGGCGTGGGAGGATTAGGTTTAGAAATCTGTTGTTGGGTCAAACTCTGCTTCTGCTTGGGTTTCATTGAATTTACAGGTAGAAAGGTCATAACTTAATTGGCAGGCAACACCAACTTCGCCTGAATATCTATTTTTAAGTACTCGCACAGTTGTAGAGCTTGATTTAGATCCACTCTGCTGATCTCGTTCGAGCGCAATGCAGCCATCGCTGAGTTGAGCAATAGCAGCGGATCCTCTGAGTTGTCCAAGTGTAACTCTAGCTCCCTCTTCATGGTTGACATCGGATGTAGTTCTCCGTAGATGTGATACAAGAAATAATGAAATACCTGTGCGCTCAACTAACGATCTAAGTTTTGTCATCGTTTGATCGATCATCTTCCGCTCGTCACCTTCAAGGCCACTGAGCAGAATAGATAGGTGATCAAGGAATATAACACGGGTTTCAAGACCAGATGCCATATACTCAATCCGTTCGTAGATGTGATCAGGGTCATAGCTACCAAACCCATCAAAGAGATGTAGATTCCATTTAGCTATGGTGTTGTCAAAGATCTCGACTAGCTCGCTTCGTTGTTGTTCACCAAGGTGCAAAGGTTTACCGCAGGCGTTGGACATAAGTCCGAGAGATGTATTACGCATGGACTCTTCAAGTGCCAAGTAACCAACCCGTTCTCCTTTAGCAAGAAGGTCAGTTGCGATTGCACGACAGAAGGACGATTTTCCGATGCCAGACCCCGCAGTAATTGTGATAAGCTCCCCATACCTGATCCCGTGTAACTTTCCTTGTAATCCTTGAAAGGGGTAGTCATGATCAGATGGTGGTGTTGGTGTAGTGATTAAGTCAAGGAGTGTCTTTGCATCGACAATTCCATCTGGTTGATACTTTGTATGTTCGTAATTACATACAGCTCTGATAGCTTCTGTATCACCAGCCTGTAAAGCGTCTGAGGCATCCTTGTGGTCCTCTAGAAAGCCGATGAATACCTTACCAGGTGGTAACACACCAGCGGCGTCTTTTGCGGCCTTCTGGCCGGCTTCATCGCTGTCGAAGAAGAGTACGATCTTGTCGTAGTAGTTGATCCATTCATAGTTATGCTGGATCGCTTTCTTTGCAGCAGGTGCACCGTTCGGGATAGAGACCACGTCCCAGTTAGGTTGTGCCTCCCAGATAGATAGCGCATCCATCTCTCCCTCGCAGATTACTAGCTTCTGCTCTTTTTTAGTTGTCTTGTGTCGGAAGTTTTGCATCCCGAACAAAGTTTTTACCTCACCTTCACAACGAAACTCTTTGTCTTTTGTCTTGATCTTTGCGCCAAGTAGTGAGCCAGAGCTGTTGTAATAATGGAAGCGTAATTGTTCTCCGTCTTTATAGGCTTTGAACAACTCACAGGTTCGTTCTGAGATCCTTCGTTTCTGCAGCCTTCCGGCTGAGCCTTGTAGGTGGACATCTCGCATGTGATGATTGTGGAAATTCTCGGTGCTATCACCCAATGTATGAGTGTAGCATCTGAAACAAAAAATGTGGCCGTCGTCGTACAGGCTAGCTGCATCCGACGACCCGCAGTGTGGACAGGCCATGTGCCTGACAAACTCACTGGTCATAGTAGCCAGTTGAATGGGATATTTGCAAACGAGCACCAAGGTATGTCGAGCTTCTCGCAGTACTTGGCGTAGGTCGTTTTACTTTTTTGAGAGATAGTGTTGTAGGGTGCCTGAAAGACCATGCGTAGATCAAGGTCAGGATGTTGAGTTTTGACTGCTTTGATCTTACGCCGGTCTGGAGAGTCCCAGTAACCTTTGCACTCCAGGTACACGCCATTCGGAAGTATAAAGTCCGGGTTGTACTTGTGTTCGATTACATAGGAAATCTTTTCGGTTTCGTATTGATACTTGACACCCAGCTCGACGAGGAGATCAGCAACCTTCTCTTCGAGTCGGGAGCGGAAAGCCATCAGAAGTCGTCTTCAGGTTCTCCTGCTTCGTTGGACACGTTTGGGTCACCGACCTTGAAGCCTTCGGTCTTGCCGAACAGCTCAGCCACGTCAGCTTCGTCCATGTCACCGGTGTCAACACCAGCAGAGGATGCAAGAGAGATGACCTGTACGGCCTTGAGCTTCAGGCTAGTGCCGTAGGTGACGCCATCCTTCAGGATGTAGGGCTTTTGGAAGAAAGCCAGCTTTACCTTGGAACCACTGTACAGCGGTGTGCTTTCGTCAGTGATCAGCGTGCCTTCGGTGTCTACCACAGGCGGCCTGGTTTCGTCGTTCCAGGTGAACTTGACTTGGTACTTGCCTTCAGCAACTTCTTCCCAGGGCTCGGGCTTCATGACCGAACGCTTGGGGTTCTTGAGCTTAGACTCAGCCCACTTAAGGGACTCAACGCGGTCAGACTCAAGCTGATCCACGATATCTTGACTGACTACAGCCATGAGCTTGTAGCCGAACTTACCGGGTTGCAGTACAGCTTGATAACCTTCAAGGATAACAGGCTGTTCAGTTTTGATGATGGTGCGTGCCATTTAACAGAAGAAATAGGTGGATTCGATAACCGATGACGGTTCTAAGTCGTCAATCATCGGTGGGTCAGTCTCTGCTCCAATTTGTTGAGCAAAGGATGTTAGGTAATCATGCTCTGCAAAGAGGTGCATGTATGTTTCACGGACAATGGCTGAAAGTACAGACATGTCAGTAGCACGACAAAGAACCGAGTCGTGTATTAGTGAGATTGGAGAGTCGAAACGTAATGCAGATAGGTGCAGGAGTGATGCATCAAGGGAGGGGATAAGATTAGGCGCTGTTGCGTTCTTGTGGTGGTTCTTATCTACCTTGTCACTCGCACCTGTAGCTACACGTACTTGACAACGACCAAGTAACTGCAAGTCAATTTGTCTGACCTGTGGTTTCATTAGCCGTTGAGTAACAGAAAAGCCAGAAGGTGTAGTCCATGTAAGTTTACTAAGACCACGATCAATGGCATTGCTGACTTCAGACTCAATCCAAGACATCACAGCCATAGGTCCAGGCACAATGTGATCCATTGCAGCCCGTACAGCTTTGACAGTCTCAGTTAAATCATCTCTGTCAACTTCGACACCCTTTTCCTTCAATGCCTCACGTATGTACCCACGGTTTGAGAAGGGCTTTGCATTGTAAGGTACGGTCATCACTACCCTTTTGACAGTTTTCCTGTCTAAATGAGGCTTGACCGCTGCTGGTACATGAGGTGCAGCCGCTTCTGCGACAACCTTGTATGCATCCTGAGGTTTATCAGAAGGCAGTACGTTAACCAGCTTAGCAGTAGATGCGTCCCTGGCAAGACCTGCCAGTATCTGGAGACCACTACATGTAGCGTCTGTAGCCACAGGCAGGGATGTGCATTGTCTCTTACATGATATCACACATGCATGATACTCCTCACATGCTGCCAGGAACTGCCACGGCTCATCTGCGACCTCCCATTCAGGAAGGTTACCGATGGGATCTGTTGCGACCTTGCTGATGATTGTGACGTTGTCACGTACCCAGGCTAGTCGTTCAGACATGGAAGACTTGTCAAGTCCATACGTTGTAGCAACTTGAAAGGCTAACCAATCCTCAGCTTCAGGTGTCATAAACGACATCTCATGAAACTTGAGTAGTGACTTACCGAAATCTGTGTCTTGAGGTGTCAAGAATGCAGGGATAGGGTAAGCACGTCCACGATAATCAAACGACCAAGGTATATAAAATTTCTTGTATTGTTTGAATATCTTCACTGCGTTCATGGTCATACGTGTACGACATGACTTCTGAAACGCTTGTGCGTTTATATTACATACCTCTGCAGCCCTCCTACGGTAGTCCTTGCGGGACTCCGCATTGTTTGCGATGTCTACGGGCTTAGGTGGAAGAGGTACTTCTACGACAGGGACAAACTTACCTACCTCAATACCACGTTCTTGAAATGTTTCTGCAACATCTACGACGAACATGTTGAGGGTGTATCCACCCTTCTGAATCTTGTTCAGAAAGTCTATTGGTGTTTCTCCCTGTATAAGGCAGGGATCGCTCCGTCGTACCATATCATGACCACGCATGACCTCGTTGAGCAGGTAACCTCCAGGGTTTTCATTGCTCCAGTCATTAGGCTCAACCAGCATCGGCCACGCTAGTGGGCTGAACAGCTCAGCGTTACACATGACCTGGTCCTTGATGGTCATGAACTCAGGTGTAGGCACAACATAGTTGTAGGTCTTTCGACCTTCACGACGTGTGTCACGCATGAACCAATGTGATGCCTCGCAGATGCAGTCAAGTAACCAGCCACCAAGCTTGATGCGATTGGCTACTCCCCAACATTTCCAATGTTCAACATCATACCTGTTCATGAGAGTTGTTACGACCTTGACCTTTTGGTGTGTGCCGATAGATCTGTGGAAGTAATTCTCTTTGATGATGTGCAATAACCCTGGTACGTTTCTCTCATAGAACCGCATCATACACTCATTCTCTATCGCCTGACCGATTGCGTCCGTGACATTCTGAACCGTAGCGTTACGCGGCTTGGAGCTGAATACCTTGTCGAACGTAACCTTGCAGGCAATAGATGCAGCAGCTTCAGGCTCGATGTCCTTGAGGAACTGATGTATCTCACGGAAGGCAGCACCAGTCTTACCCTCATGAATCCTGTTGTTGGTGTGGTCGATACGTGTAACCACAAGAGGGATGAGCTGCTCAATAGAAGCTACACCATACACACTAGCCGAAGCATAGTCCTTACCCTCAAGTTTAGCTGTGTTGTCACTCAGTTGCTTGAGTCCTTGAGCTATTTGTTTACGCTCAAGCTTGATCTGTGCTGCAATGTCTGCGAACTCGGTCAATCATTCCTCGTACTTGGTGGTTAGGTCATCGATCACCTGCTCGTGTATGAGCTGGATGATCTCATCCTTGTGTGGATGCATGTCAAGCTCGTCAATCAAAGTGTCGAGACGGAATTGGAAGGTGGTGTCATTCATCGTCAGGTCCAACATAGTGTAGTGCGTCGTGAGTACATACAATGAACTCATGTTTTTGCTCATGCATGAGCTTGAGTATCTTCTGTTCAGCAGCATGTTGCCGCTTGTAGATGTACTCTTTGGTCTTGTAGTTCTTGAGGTTAGTGGTGCGGATGATACATGCTACATCAGCAGGTAACTCCCAGCCAGCAACCTTCCATTCCATAATCTCCTCGAAGGTATGTGTATGAAAGGCTTCGTCTGGTGCTTCCTTGAACAACTTCCAGTTGTTTGGAAGGTAAGGTTTCTTACCATTCATGAGTTCTAAATACGTTGACTAGTGTTACAGTGCGATCGATGGATAACTCCAAGGCATCCCATGCGGCTTCCTCAGAGTTAGCGGCGAGTATGTACATGTTCTCGCCATTTGATAGCGTAACACAGTACTCACGCAGCCTTGGGCTTCGTAACCCTACGGCGAGCTGGTCTTGGTTTTGGTTTTGCATCAGGCTCCATGCTAATGTAAACATCTCGTTCGGCTAATTCCTTGTAGATGTCATCCCACCTGTGACCTTGATCACCATAGTGGTGCAGCCAACAGAGGACTGCGTTCTTGATAAAGAAATTGTCGTCATGTGATTCAACGTTTTCCATAGTACCTCCCTGTGATACGGTTAGCACGCTGCCAGATGACAGCAGTGCTGAACAATCCTACCATACCGACGATGGCGAGGATGATGGTGCTTTCGTTCCAGATCATTTGTTCTTTTTGTCCTCGTAGTGTTTGCGGATGTTGTTGAGGCGTTCGAGTGATTCTTCTTCAGTTGTCACCTCCATGCACTCAATAGTCATGGTTTCGCCTTCGTCAAAGTTACCATGAAGGTCACTAATTTCAAGGCGATTCAGGGCAGCACGAAGGTTAGAATAGACAGTAATCATGTCACTGTCTGAGTATTCGGTCCGGTAGCGTAGCACGTAAACGTTCATTTGCAGTAAGAAGAATCGATTTGGCAGAGTTGGTCCATGCGTTTATCTTGCATGTCCTTGACAGAGTCCATGGCTGTGATACCCACGTGGGCACCCAGCAAAATGATGATTGTGACGAATGCGATCCTCATTCTGTGTCCTCGTCCGTGATAGCTTCAACATAAGTGCAGATCATATCAATCCGCATGTCATTAGCATAACAATCATTCAGGCTATCATACCAGAAGTCAATGTTATCTTCGACGATTGTGTGCGGATTGTTATACGTGACTGCGTACTTGTGAAGGGTAGGTGATAACCTCATCCCATGTTCTCGTAAACAGCAGCATCATTAGATACATAAGAAGCAACACGCATGTACATGTTACCTATCTTACCTGTGATGCTCTCCATCCTTGATACGTCACCATGTGTGTCAAGTTGTATGTACTTGTCCTTGAGACTAGTAGTTAACTTGAACACGGTTGGTTGTGCGTAGCGTGTGTCCGTGTGAATCAT